>Ga0302324_100000413_pt1 | contig 116094 bp, 110 predicted proteins | sample Palsa_T0_1_FD_201949 | JGI IMG/M metagenome (GOLD analysis project Ga0302324, IMG submission 201949) | Peat permafrost microbial communities from Stordalen Mire near Abisko, Sweden - Palsa_T0_1 | ecosystem: Environmental > Terrestrial > Soil > Palsa > Peat permafrost | place: Sweden: Abisko... | reverse complement strand
AGCTATGACGGATATCACCTGACGTCCGTTCACGGAACATATTTCGATTTCCTGCGGGATCGGGCGGCCGGCAATCCGGCGGCACTCGCGCAGATCGAATCCACGATCAAAGACTATTTTACGAGCGGGCGCACGCGTTCGCTCGGGAAGGGCCACGGCATTCTGGAATCGATGGTACCAACCGGCCGTCCTGTGGCCCAGTGGATTCCCCTCTGGGGACCGGAACTGAAAAAAGAAATCGATGCCAAGCGCGCCTATCTCGAAGCCAAGGTTGGCAAAGAGAAAGCCGACTACATAGCGGAGACCCAGAAGAATTTGGTGATATTCCCGAACCTCGTCATCAACGACATTCTGGCGGCGACGGTTCGCGTCATCGAGCCGGAAGGCCCCGGTTTCATGCGCGTGACGGCCTGGGCGATCGGACCGAAAGAAGAATCCGCCAAGCTGCGCGAAATCCGACTGGACAATTTTGTATCGTTCCTCGGGCCTGCGGGTTTCGGCTCGCCGGACGACATTGAGATGCTGGAAATTTGCCAGGCTGCAAATGCGCATTCCCCAATCGAATGGTCGGAAATGTCGAAGGGCTTTGGCGTGGAGGGCGACCCGCTCTATGCCACGGGCCGGCCGGATGATGAAAACCACATGCAATCGTACTGGATTCAGTGGGATCGCATCATGCGCGGCATTGAAACACTGGAAATCTGAACGCAGATGTCGAATTGCATGATCACCAGGCTGGACGCTGAAGATTTCATCATCGCCGAGGCCGAGTTGCTGGATGAATGGCGGATGCCGGAATGGGCGAAACTTTTCACCAAAGACGCTGTGTATGAAGTCACCAGCCCCGCGTCCCCGACGCCTTTGACCGACGAACCGGAATCCACGCTCTTTCTGATTGCCGATCGCATCGACCGTATCGAAGGCCGGGCGAATCGGCTGATGAAAGCGGGCACCCATGCTGAATTCCCGCGTTCCAAGACCCGCCACCTCGTCACCAATATCCGGGTGCGCGAACGCTCCGATGGCGAGGCCGGGGTGCGCGCGAATTTTGCGGTCTATCGCACGAAGGAAGACACCACGACCGTCTATATGGGCGAATACCATTATCGGCTGGTACGCGAAGCCGAAGAACTGAAAATCCGTCAGAAGCGGTGCATTCTCGACGTGAACAGTCTTTACGATCAGGGTCGCCTGACAATCATCCTCTGAGAAGCCTTTGCCGTGAATGGGAGCAGCAGCGTGAGCAAAGTTGATTTCCGTTACAGACGTTTCGGCTATGTCGCCCTGAACGTTTCGGATATTGGCAGGTCCACGGCCTTCGCGACGGAGGTGTTCGGCCTTGATGACGCGGGCACCGGCCCCGGAGGTGAAAAGTTCTTTCGTTGTACACCTCACCATCACGACATTGTACTTTGTCCCTCGGACAGGGCGGCTTTTGTCCGCTCCGGCTGGGAACTGGAAACGGAGGAGGATGTCGACAAAGCCCATTTGCACTTCGAGAGGATCGGCTTGGCCCCGAAATGGGTGGCAAGCGAGGAGGCGGGTACTCTCGGGTTGGAACGCGCATTTCGCATCCGCGAACCGCTGACCGGAACCTGCTACGAATATTTCGCGCGCATGAGTTATTTAAGCGTGCCGCTGACGCGCAACGTCACCAGTTTCTATGGGCAGGGGCATTTCGGACTTATGGTGCCCAACACCCGCGAACTGGCCGACTACATGGTCAAGAATATGGGCTTCCGGGTTTCGGATTATCTTGAGGGCTGGCCGGTGGCGTTGCTTCGCGCCTTCCCCAACCCGAACCATCATTCCTTTGCTCCGCTACAATCCCCTTCGGGCAAGGTGCTCTTTCACCACGTCGCCTTCATGGTGAACACGATTGACGACATCGGCAAACTGTTCAATCGGATCAAAAAGCACGACGTCAAAATACAGTTCGGAATTGGCAGGCACCCCACTTCCGGCAGCATTCATCTCTACGTGTACGACCCGGACTATTTTGTCTGGGAATACACTTTGGGCATGGAGCAGTTCCCGGAAATTGGCTCGCGCGAGCCGCGTCGCATGTCGGCTGCCCCCGAAAATTTCGACCTGTGGGGTGCGGTACCTGACAGAGAATTTGCCGGACGCAATCCCCCTGCTTTGCTGGCCTGACCGATGGTTGCCCATGTGATTCTTTCTGTCGAGAAAGTTCGCAGTGACGGAAACTGAGCGCATGGAGTTCGACGTCGTCGTCGTCGGGTCCGGAAGTTCGGGAATGACTGCGGCGGTCGTTTCCGCGAAGCTTGGTCTGAAGGTTCTCCTGGTCGAAAAGACGGAATATTTCGGGGGCATCTCCGCTCTTTCAGGCGGCGGGTGTTGGATTCCGTGCAACCCGCTGATGGGGCAGATTGGTCTTCGGGATTCGCGCGCGGCGGCCGAGCGATATATCCAGCTTGTCGTTGGAAATTACCTGCGCCCGGAAATCATGCAAGCGTTCCTCGACAATGGTCCGGCGATGATCGATTTCATGCTCGGGAACACGGAGGTGACGTTCGCGGCCCGCACGCTGGCTCCCGACTATTATACCGAGATCGAGGGCAGTATGACCGGCGGCCGTTCGCTGGGATCGGTCGTTTATGACGGCCGCAAGCTTGGCCCATATTTCAGCAAGCTTCGACCGCCGCTGCAGTCGTTCAACGCGCCGCTTGGAATGATGCTGAGTCCGCTCGACCTTGCAAACGTCATGAACGCGACAAAGTCTTATTCGGCGTTCCGCAATAGTGCAAAGCTGTTTAGCCGATATGCTCTTGACCGCTTGTCCCATCCGCGCGGCACGAGGCTCACCATGGGCAACGCCCTGATGGGTCGCTTCCTGCGCTCCGCTCTTGATGCCGGCGTAACGCTGTGGTCGCGGAGTCCCGCCAAACGCCTTCTGCAGGGTGGCGGTCACGTGAAGGGCATTGTTGTCGAACACGATGGGAGCGAGATTGAAATTCGCGCGCGTAAGGGGGTGGTGCTTGCAACGGGCGGGTTCTCTGCAAGCGCAGAAATGCGCAAAAAGTATTTTCCTTTTTCTGAACAGCACCAGACGATTGTACCTGAAGGCAACACGGGCGACGGACTGTCGATGGCGCTGGACGTGGGCGCCGTTATGGACCGCCCGAATAGGCGAAACGCGATATGGGCCGTTGTGTCATTGCTGAAGAACCGCGACGGCACGGTTATTAAATGTCCACACTTTTTCATGGATCTGCCGAAGCCGGGCTGCATCACGGTCAACCGTTCCGGAAAGCGCTTTGGCGACGAGGCGAATCTGGAACTGGTTATCGCGATGCAGGACAGCGGCTCGGTTCCCGCCTATGTGATCTGCGACAGTCGCGCAATTCAAAAATACGGACTGGGACTCGTGTGGCCTGGCGGTTTGCGCCTGCGTCAGATGCTGCGGACGAGCTATCTCGTCGAAGGACGTACTATCCCCGAGTTGGCACAAAAGCTGACAATTGATGCCGCCGAACTGGAAAAGACGGTCGCAAAAAACAACGCATATGCCGTGACCGGAAAGGACCTCGATTTTCAACGCGGCGATTCCGATCTCGATCGTTCTATCGGTGATCCCGCGCATGAACCTAATCCATGCCTGGGTCCAATCGACAAACCTCCATTCTATGCCGTGGAAGTTTTCCCGGGCGACAACAGTTCCGTCACCGGGCTGCGCGTAAATGCGGCTGCGCAGGCATTAGATGCGGCGGATCAGCCGATACCTGGTTTGTATGTTTGCGGGCTGGACATGAATTCGCTTTGGGCCGGCCACGGCATCGCAAATGGTGCCTATCATGCGCTGAACATGACGTTCGGCTATATCATCGCTCGCCAGCTCGCCGGAATGGGCGGTGAAAAGGCTCTGGCGGCATGAGGTTGTGGCGATGGTAGCGACTGTATTTCTGATTGGCGCGACCGGACATATCGGCAAGGCGCTCATGCGCGAACTTGCTGCCGATCAGGAAACCGGTCGGCTAAGGATCAAAGTTGGCGCACGTTCGGGTACATCCCATGATCTGATCGCGCGAGCCGGCCTCGAGCCGATCGGCTTCGATCTGGACAACTACGAGCGCTTCGACGCCGCGCTTGCCGGTTCCGACACGATCTTTTTGTTGCGCCCCTATACATTGCGCCAGTTGATGTATGGCAAGCAGGTGATGGATTCGGCGTGCCGCGTCGGCGCAACGGCGATCGTGACCATCGGTGCTTTCGGAAATCCCGATACGCCGTGGCCTGTGATAGGCTGGAATTTCCTTGTCGAAGCCTATGCCGAGCGCTCCGGCATGAGCTGGACGCATTTGCGGCCGAACTATTTCATGGACAATGTGCTGCAACAGCGCGACCGCACATCTGCCACGATTTTCAATCGGATCACACGACCGGTTTCCTGGATCGCCAGCGAAGACATCGCCGCTGTCGCGGCCGCCGTCATTCGGGATCCAAGGGTCCATGCCGGAAAGGCCTATTCGTTGGCATCCTTTGCGTCGAGTATTTCCGATATTGCCGATCTCTTTTCGCGGATGAGCGGGCGCAAGCACACGGTTGGAGTGACGCCACCCGAAAAGATGATGGAACGTCTCCTGGCACAGGGCCGCGAACCGGAATATGCCAAGGCCCTGATCGACTATATCGACGCGGTCAATGCCGGCCGCGTATCGGAGATCTCCGATGTTTTCGACACAGTCGAACGCGTCGCGGGACGTCCGGCAACGACGTGGGAACAGTTTCTCGGCAATCGCGCCGCGGAATTGTGACACGGCCCGCGTTAGGTAAGAACCCTCAGCGACTGGGGGTCGAACTGAAGAAATTCCGCACCGCTTCTCGCCCGGGTGATCCAGCCAGCGTCGTTCAGGAGAGAACGACCAACAGCCAGCAGATCGAATTCGTGCTTTTGAAACCGTTCCATGACTTTGTGGAGATTGTTGACCGTTGTCGGTGGCTTCAGAGCGGAGTCATATTTGCCTCGCTCGACGCATACGCCCCCTACCATGATCGTCGGCTTGCCCGTCAGCTTTTTTGCCCAGCCTGCGAGATTCAGATTTGACCCCTCGAACTCCGGTGGCTGAAAGTTGCGCGTGCTGGCATCAAAAATATCGACGCCGGCATCTGAGATCGGGCCCAGTATTTCTTCGAGTTCGGCGGGTGTCTCTGCCAGCTTCGCGTCATAATCCTGCTGTTTCCACTGGGAGAAACGCAGCGAGATCGGCATATTTTCGCCGATACGAGCGCGAATTGCCTTGACCAATTCGACAGTGAAACGCGTGCGTCCCACATGATCGCCACCCCAATGGTCCGTTCGTCTGTTTGTCTCGCCCCAGAGAAACGTGTCGATGAGATATCCATGCCCACCGTGCAGCGCAATTCCGTCAAAGCCGACGGCTTTCGCATTTGCGGCGCTCGTTGCAAATGCATGGATGACATCTCCGATCTCGCTTTCCGTCATCGGTGCGGCGGGCACTGACATCATCTCTACATATTCGCGGTTGAGCACGGTCGTACGATCGGCCGGACCCCATAGCCCCGCCGGACGGCAGGCAGGGTAGTCGGGGTAGGGGCCCGTCCCCGGCTTTTTCATCACACCCATGTGCCAAAGCTGGGTAAAGATCACGGCGCCGGCCTCGTGCACCTGAGTGACGACGCGGTGCCAACCCGCGAGTTGCGCATCGCCATACATATAGGGAGTACCGTGCTCGCCCAGCCCCGCGTCTCCCACCGCGCCCCGGTGCTCGACGCAGGTCGCTTCCGTCATGATCGATCCCACGCCGCCGTCGGCTCGGCGGCGGTAATAGGCTGCAACATCTTCGCCGGGAACCCCGTTCGGCGAAAAGTTACGCGTCATTGGCGCCATGACGATCCTGTTTGAAAATGTCACGGATTTGACAGTTAACGGTTGAAAGAGAGGATCAATAGAAACCGACGCTGTGTTCGGTTCCCCGACCGTGTCCTGCATTCTCGATGTTCCTGTTGCTTTTGGGTCAGCGGAAGTCGCCGAGATTGACGGAGTCTAAAGATGCCCCCTGGAACAGCCAGCCCTGGCCTGCGCCCGTTTCACATAGTGGTTTGGCGAAAGTCCGGCAGTTACGTTGCCCAGGCGCACCGTTAGCGTGGGCCACAGGCGCGCTTTCCAGGGAAAGGCGCGGTGAAATAGGGAGAGGCGTTATGGAAAGTGCCTATGGCGAAGAGCTGGAAATGTTTCGCGCAACGGTTCGCGCCTTCTTCAGAAAGGAACTTGTGCCACGAGCGAGGGAATTCGACGACAAGGGTTCCGACCGCGCCTTCTGGCATGCCGCGGGCAAGGCCGGTCTTCTGGGAACGATCATCCCGGAAGAATATGGCGGACCCGGTGCAGACCCACTGAGCATTATGATTGTCTCTGAGGAATTGGGCCGCTGTCCGGCCGCAGCCTCGATTGGTTCGTCCATCAGTTCGGATATCGCGACGGGATTTCTCATTCACAACGGAACCGAAGCGCAAAAAAAATACTGGGCGCCCAAAATCCTCTCCGGCGATGCAATCCAGGCTATGGCGCTCACGGAGCCCGAGGCCGGCAGCGACGCCTCTGCAATTCGTACGACAGCCCACCGAGAGGGCGATCACTATGTCATCAACGGCGCGAAATGTTTCATCTCCAACGGCCACAAGGCCGATCTGATCTACGCCATCGCCAAAACAGACCCAGCCGCGCGAGCGAAGGGAATGAGCGTAATCATTGTTCCCGGGGATACACCCGGTGTGACCAGACGGCGCATGAATACCATGGGATATCGTGGCGGCGATACGGGCGAGATTTTTTTCAGTGACGTCAGGGTACCCCTCACGAACTTGGTCGGCGAAGAAGGCGGCGCGATGAAAATGTTTCACCGCACCATCGCGCTGGACCGGATGCAGATTTGCGCTCGCGCGTTAGGCGCCGCCGAAGCAGGCTTCGAAATGACGCTGGAATACGTCCGAAACAGAAAAATGTTCGGTCAGCGCCTAGTGGATTTTCAGAACACGCAGTTCAAGCTGGCGGAGATGGAAGTCGACGTCAAAGTCGGTAGGGCGCTACTGAACGAAATGATTCGAAAGTATCGGGCGGGAACATTCACGGACGACGATGGCTCGACGGTGAAGATCTGGATTCCCGAGATGGAGGCGCGCGTTCTCGATTCCTGCGTACAGCTCTGGGGAGGGTATGGGTTCATGGACGACTCGCCGATTTCGCGTATGTATACGGCTGCGCGCGTGGATCGGATATTCGCCGGCGCTACAGAACTCCAGAAATCAATGATGGCAAGAAAATACCTAAAGTAGCGCCGGCCAGCGCAAGCGATCGGGACATCCCGCGCTCGAAGCATCGCGAAGCCATCGCTTGCCCCGCGCGGAACATGAGCCCGTGGTGCATTTCGAAAAATTTGCAGGCTGGGGCAATAGAAGCGACTATATGTCGATGAGCAGCGGCGACGCAAAACTGATGCGGGCAATCGGTCATGAGCTTCTTGGCCGGGTTATGCCGGAGCTGCAAACGGCAGATGCGCGAGAGCGCGTCGCGTTTGTGAAATTCGTTCTCGACTGTTTTGCTTCCGATTTGGATGTTCTCCCCGAGTTGGCGGCGAATGGCGCGCTGCGACTAATGGCTGCACTGGAACAGGCGATTACGCTGCTGCCGGAGGAATTCCCGGGCGGATCGTCCAATTATCGCCAGACGCTTGACGAAATTGCCTCGCGCAAAGGCTCAGCGCCAGCGCAGGAAATTTCTGCGTTGCGCGCACTTTCGGCAAGGTTGATTCGCGCTCTGGCCGATTTTTCGCCTTTGCAAATGACACAGCAGAAGAAAGACACCATCTCCAATTGTCGTTCTCTGCTTTGTTTAGCTGATTGTATCTGGCTTGAGGATTTTGAATCCGCCCAACGACATAAGGCGCAGCCCGGCCGTTCAGCGGAATCCGGCGGTGTCGCTCGCGCCGAAACCGTCACGCCGGAAACATTGACAAACTATTTGCGGTCGCGGTTTCCCGGGGCGCCCGACATTACCGCCCGCTCCGTCACGGTCGTTCCGGGCGGACGTTCGAAGCGGACGATTCTTGTCGCGCTAGAGGGCGGGCAAGGCCTGCCGGACGAAGTCGTGATGCGACAGGACATGTATCTTGAGCGGAACGGCACAACGATTCGTGACGAATACGAGCCGCTCAAGCATTTTTCCGAACTTGGCATGCCCGTGCCCAGACCCGTTCATTTCGAAGCGGAACCTTCGGAACTTGGACCTCCTTTCCTGTTTGTGGAACGTATCGTCGGCGAAACACCCGGCTCCTATTTCGGCATGGACATTGCCTGTCCGAAGGCATTTCGCGATCTTGCCGCGGTGCTGGCCCGACTTCACCGGATCGAGCCGAAATCTGCGGGTGTGCTGCGCGATCCTGCTGGCGGAACTCATGGCCAAATGGACAACAGGATCGAAGAGTATTGGAGTCTTTGGCGCAGAAACTCCATCTGGCCGTCGCCGGTCATCGAGAGCGCGTATTCCTGGGCACGCAGCGAGTGCGCGGCGACGTTGGGAACGATTGCACTGGTGCATGGCGATTGTGGTCCGCACAACCTTCTTGTCCATGACGGGGAACTGACAGGATTGCTGGATTGGGAATTCCTTCATATCGGTGATCCTGCGGAGGATCTCGGCATAGCGCGGGTCTATGCCGAGTCAACGATACCATGGAAGGAATTCATTGATATTTACAAAGCGGCGGGAGGCGTCGACGTACCGGAACGGCGCGTTCGTCTGGCCGTTGTGCTACATTATCTCAAAGGTAGCGCGTTGGTGGCCGTCTCGGGGCGGAATTTTGCCGACGGCGCGACCGATGATTTTGTCAAGGGCGCGAACTCGTATACGGGTTTGCGCCGCATCGAAATGAAGATTGTAGAATTCTTCAATCAACTGCCGATTTCATGAAGCCGAACGGCTCCAGTTGGCTCACAGCATTGAGTCGGACACAAATCGCCGTAGCATCAATCCAAAGCAGCAAGCTGCCGGGCGACATCCTGCAATAGTCGGGGATAGGAATTGTGGCCGATTGCAGCCACGCGCAAATCACGGTTCACTCCGTTTGCGAAAACACGACCAGCTGCCGCGGTCGCAATGGCGAATCGCAACGACCGCCACAAGGCAAAGAACCGAAATCGTTCCCTGGATATCTCCCCACCGCCATTTTCGCGATAGATGTTGATGAATTCCTCCCAGGGGAGGACCTGGATGGTGAAATGCTGGCTCCCCAGTAGGTCCTCCGCGGCATCGCCGGCATGCGCGAATTCCCAATCCAGCACCGCGCTGAGCCGGCCATCGTGGATCAGCATGTTATGATAGCTGCCGTCGCCATGAACTAGCACGGTCTTTGGGTCGATCGCGTCAAGATGATCGTAGAGCCATATAAAAGATGCTTCGATCAGCGCCGAAGGTTCGGTCTCGCTGTCTTTCCATTTCATATGGTAGAAATCGAGCATGTCGCGAACCGGAGTTTGCGACCGGCCCCAGAGCAGCTTGTCGCGTAAACCGGTTTTGTCGATGTCCACGCTGTGCAGCCTGGCGAAAAACTTGGCCGCGTCGCGCGCCGCGGCAGCAGGAGCGTCCATGCGAAACAATGTTCCGCCCGGACGGCCGGGCGCTTTGGCGAAGGCGCAGAACGCCCCACCCAACTCGCTTTGGCCGTCTTCGGACCACAAAGGATCCGGTATTGGAAAATTAGCTTGCCAGAGTTGCTCCAGCAGCGGGTATTCGTATGTAACGGATAGCCCGCCCACTTCGGCATTGATATCCTGGCGCAGAACAATATCGCTTGGAAGCGAGGCACGCCCTTCCTGTGTGAGCAATGTTGTGCCTTTCGAGCGTCCCCCGGGAATGGGCGTCACGGCGACAACGCGGACATCGGGCGTATCTGCGAACCGCCGCCGCAAATAGCTGGTAATGTTTTCTGCGGTCATTTTGCTTTGAATTCGGTCCGTCCGCGCGACGGGCACGCTGCGGCCCTCTGACTGCACCAGCGTTTCGAACCGGTTGCGATATTCGGTTTCCGCGCGTGCTATGCCGCCCGTCAGCGTTTCGAGCGCCGTCTTTGTCAGACGCGATTCTTCACGCGCTTGTGCGACATCCGCGAGAATCGCTTTCAGCAGATCCGAAAGCTGTCGTTCCAAATTCGCGCCATTGTCCGCATTCGTGCGGGGAAACGCGATTTTGGCTTTCTCAAGCGATTGCTTGACCTCTCTCCAATAGCTATCGCGCCATGCCGACGGCGCGGACATTTGCGCCACCAATCGCGTCAAAATGAAATCCATGAGCTCCGCGCGGTGCTTCGCCATGTCGGATGACAATTCCGGCACCAGATCGTTCCGCAGCGCCACCAGAATTGCTTTGAGATAGGCTGCGGTTTCACTCATGTCGATTTCCCGCGTTTTTCGATCCGCGCTTTGTCGTCACGCAGTGTCACGAATTTCGGCACGTGTCTGCTTTCGCCCACCATGACGCCACAATGTGGCGCGAACCTCGCTACGGACGCGGCGCCAGATGCCCGGTCCGCTTTTTTTCGACTACCGTTCCGCGGACCGTGCCGGCGGCACGCGACGCGGGGGAAGCTTCACCCTCGCCGAAATCGTAATTGTTCTCTATCAACCGCCTGCTGATCCGGACAGCGGCGGCTTTCAGCGCCGGTACGAAATCCTCAACGATTCTCTGATCGCTGAGCGCTCGCCGGACAAAATGCATACCTATGCAGGCGATGACGCGTTCGCCGACGAAAATCGGCAGCGAGACGGCCGCCTCCCGGGTGCTGGCCTGGCAGATAGCAAATCCCCGGTGCCGGATTTCTTTCAGATGGGCTTCGAATGGCGCAAGCCTGTGCAAGGGGCTGTCGGCACGCAGCGGTTCGCGTTTCAGGGCCTCTATGCACCGCGCGCGCGCGTTGCTCGACAAGTGAGCCAGATAGACCTGGCCCGGCGACGAGCAATCCATAGGCAGGTGCGCGCCAGCCGACCATCTCTCCAGCGACAACGGACTTGTCCTGTCGGTTGTTTCCCGAACATGCATGTAAAGCCCGGCTGGCGTCGCAAGACCGACACCCCACACAAATTGTTTTCCGAGAGCGGCAAGTTCGGGGTGGGCGATTTTCAACACCCATTCTTCTTCATCGAACCCCGAACTCAGGGTTCGCACGAATGAAGTCGCGCGATACAAATTGTCCAGATCACGAACAACATAACCGCCTGAACACAGCGTTTCCAGAATCCGATAGGCCGTCGTCTTGGGCATCTTGAGCTGTTGCGCCACCTCGGCGACATTCAGGCCGTTGTGTTTGTTGATGATGGAAAGGCAGCCAAGTCCCTTCAGCAGCGATTTGACGAGCTTCGGTCTTTTCAGGCGCGCATCGGGTGCGTTCCCAGCGATGCTCATTTGAGCGTCAAGCCTCCCGTTTCTTCTTATGTTCTTGGAGCAGATTCACCCTGATGGCACCGTATTCCTGGGCCGCGACGTTGTCCACAATGTGGCATAAAAGAAAGTTCTTATAACTAACCAAATAGCTGGGTGAGTGAACGATCCACCAAACATTGCGGCAGCGTACAAATTTGGCGGATGGGGTGGGATTCGAACCCACGAGACCCTTGCGGGCCTGCCGGTTTTCAAGACCGGTGCCTTCAACCGCTCGACCACCCATCCGTGTAGCGGAGGGAGATAATCAAGCGCAGCGCGGATCGCAAGACGAGGGGTGTCTGGCACCAGCCGTGCGAAGTACAGGCAAAAAAGAGCCGGCAGCCCTAGCCGCCGGCTCCTTATCGAACGCCGCGCCGGTGTACTCGTCCTGCGACGGCGTTTGATCGGCGTAGAATATCTCCAGGTTCCCGTTGGAGAGTTCTGGCCGTTCTTACTTTGCAGCCTTGATAAGTCCTACGAGCCCATGCGCATTTCCGCCGCATGTCAGGTAGACGGAGCGGCTGGGACATCTATTCCCTGCCTTGCGAGGATATTTCCGCTTCGCCTATCGTTCGGCGATCCAGCGGCTGATTCCATATGCGGCGTTCGCTTCGACAGGGCTTGACCGTCGGCACGTTTGCCGCGTGCGTTGCCGCGTGCTCGACGCCACCACCGTCGCCGATTACGCCCACAGTGAGGCTGCCGCCCAGCGCGGGAATCTATAAAGTTGGAACGCCCTATGAATCCGAGGGCGTCTGGTACTACCCGCGCGAGCAACCCGATTACGACGAAACGGGTGTTGCCTCGTGGTACGGCCCCAATTTTCACGGCCAGCGCACCGCGAATGGAGAAGTGTTCGACGCCGGCGCGCTGACGGCCGCGCATCGCACATTGCCGATGCCCGTCAATGTGCGCGTCACCAATCTGGAAAACGGGCGTTCGCTCGTTTTGCGCATCAACGATCGCGGACCATTCGCGCGCGGCCGCATCATCGACGTGTCCGAGCGGGCCGCGCAGCTTTTAGGATTCTATCAGGCGGGCACCGCCAAGGTGCGCGTCACCTACGTTGCGCGCGCCCAGCTGCCCGGCGGCGGCCCCATTCCTTCCGACACGCCCGCGGCGATTGCGTCGGCCGTGCCGGCGGCGCCCACGGGGACCGTGCAAACGGCGGCACTCGATCCCGTGGCGGGCGCATCCATCGCGCCGCCCGGCACGAGCGATGAGAGTGCGCCCGCTCCGACGTCTGCGCCATCGCCGCTGCCGGCGGTCGACCAGCCGACGGGGCAGGTGATCCATGTGGCAGTACCTGCCAGCACGCATCTTTATGTTCAGGCCGGCGCCTTCAGCCAGAAGGACAATGCCGAACGCCTCAAGACCCGGTTGGCAACCGCCGGCGGCCTCTTCATTTCCACAATCGACAGGCGCGGCCAGCGGCTTTATAGGGTGCGTATCGGCCCGTTCGACGGTGTCGCGGCGGCCGATGCGGCGCTGGCCCGGCTCACCGGGCTCGGCAGCAACGACGCCAAGATCGTGGTCGACCAATAACATCGCCGCGCGGCCTGCGCGGAAGGAGAACTCATTCATGCAGCGAATGCGCGCAGTCTGGCTGATCCTCGCAGCAGTCACGGCCATGTTTTCCTGGACTGTCGGCGCGCAGGCCGCGATCGATACCCCGGCGGAACACGCGCTTCTGATGGACGGCGATACGGGCCAGGTGCTGTGGGTGAAGGACGGCTTTGTTCCCATGCCGCCCGCCTCCATGAGCAAGCTGATGACGCTCGAGCTGCTGTTTCAGCAGCTGAAAGACGGGCGCGTGAAATTGACAGACACATTCCTCGTTTCAGAGCGCGCCTGGCGCACGCAGGGTTCCAAGACCTTCGTGATGGTGAATACGCGCGTTCCCGTCGAATCTCTGATCCGGGGAATCATCATCCAGTCGGGCAACGATGCCTGTGTCGTTGTCGCCGAGGCGCTGGGCGGCTCCGTCGAAGCGTTCGTCGACATGATGAATGCGCGCGCCAAAAAGCTCGGCCTGCTGCATTCGCATTTCGTCAATCCGAACGGGCTGCCGGATCCGCCGGGACAAATGATGTCCGCCTACGATCTGGCGACGCTTGCGCGCCATCTCATACACGACTATCCGGCGTATTATCATTATTTCGGCGAGAAGAGTTTCGTCTGGAACAACATCACTCAGGCGAACCGCAACACGGTGCTGGAGAAATTTCCCGGCGCCGACGGATTGAAGACGGGCCACACCGACGCATCGGGTTACGGCATCGTCGCCTCCGGTGTGCGCGGCGGCCAGCGTTTGATCCTCGTGCTGAACGGCTTGCGTTACCCGCAATTCGCCAGGCTCAGCCCCGAAGCGCAGGACTGGCACGCCGAGCAATTGCGTGGCGAAGAAGCCTCGCGCATTCTCGAGATCGCGTTCCGCGAATTCCATCATTATCAATTGCTCAAGGCTGACGAGAACGTAGGTGAGGCGCAGGTCTGGCAGGGCGAAAACCCGACGGTGCCGCTCAAAGTGGCCGCGCCCGTAAATGTGACCATGGAAGCGAGCTCGCGAGCGGACATGCAGGTGACACTCGTTTATGACGGACCAATACCGGCGCCGATCGCGGCCGGCCAGCAGATCGGCAAGCTCAAGATCACGGCGCCCGATTTTCCCGGCGCCGAAGTGCCGGTTTATGCCGCGGCTGGCGATCCGAGCGCAGGATTCTTCGACCGTATTTTCCTGGGCCTGCAGGCGCTGATTTCGGGACGGCACGCCGCGCAATGACAGGGCCGGCGCGCTTCATCACGCTGGAAGGCGGGGAGGGCGCCGGCAAATCCACGCAGGCGAAAAGACTTGCCGCCGCGCTGGAAGCACGCGGGATATCCTGCCTGGTCACGCGGGAACCCGGCGGCTCGCCCGGGGCCGAAGACATCCGCCGCCTGCTGGTGCGGGGCGAGCAGGAAAAATGGGACCCGCAAACCGAAACGCTGTTGTTGTTCGCGGCGCGCGCCGACCACGTTGCGCGCAGCATCAGGCCCGCGCTCGACAAAGGAATTTGGGTGATCTGCGACCGGTTCATCGATTCCACCTATGCGTATCAGGGCGTGGGACGCGGCGTGCCGATCGAATTCATCGCCGAGTTTGAAAGGCTTGTCCTCCATGGCTTCAAGCCGGATCTCACATTGATACTGGACTTGCCGGTCGACATCGGACTGTCACGCGCCACAGCGCGCGGCGCAGACGAGACGCGTTTCGAACAATTCGACCGCGATTTTCATTCGCGCCTGCGCCTGGCCTTTCTCGATCTGGTTCGCAGCGATCCTTCGCGTTGCGTGCTAATCGATGCCGGCCGTTCGGCCGATGATGTCGCCAGCGAAATCTGGCGCGCGGTCGCGACGCGATACGAACTCTGATCATGGCCAGACGTGCGAAAACCGAAGAGGTTTCGGAAACAGACCGCATCGACGGTGTGGCGCACCCGCGCGAAACATCGAATCTCGTGGGGCAGGGCGCCGCGCTGGCCTTCGCCGCGCGCGCCATTCGCAACGGCCGTCCGCCGCAAGCGTGGCTCATCGGCGGCCCACCCGGGATCGGAAAGGCCACGCTGGCGTATCGCACCGCGCGTTATCTGCTGCGCTACGGCGCAACCGATGCCGGGCCTGAAGATCTGTTCGTGGCGGAAAACGATCCCGTTTCGCTGCAGGTGAAATCGGGGGCGCATCCCGGCCTGCTCGTTCTCAAGCGCGGTCAGAACTCTGAGACGGGAAAGCCGATGACCGTGCTGAGCGTCGGCGAAATCCGCAAGCTCGGAAATTTCTTCGGCCTTACCTCCGGCGCCGGCGGATGGCGCGTCGCCATCATCGATACAGCGGACGATCTGAACGATGCCGCCGCCAATGCGCTGCTCAAGATTCTGGAGGAGCCGCCGTCGCGCAGCATCCTGTTGTTGCTGGCGCATGCGCCGGCGCGTCTCCTGCCCACCATTCGCTCGCGCTGCCGGAAACTGGATTTGCGTCCGCTGGCCGACGACATACTCGACACGGAGCTTACCCGGCTGTTGCCGGAACTCGCTGCGGCCGATCGCGCAGCGCTGGTGAAACTCGCCGGCGGATCGCTGGGCGCGGCCCTAAGGCTGGCGCGCGGAAACGGACTCGAAATCGCGGCTCTTGCCGACAAACTCCTCGACGGCGCGATCGCTCCGGACCATGCAGCGATGTCGGACCTTGCCGAGAAGGTCGCGCGCCTCGACGACGGACTGGAATCCTTCGGTGAATTCCTGGCCCAGGCGATCGCCACACGCATCGTCGCGCAAGTGGGCCACGACGATCGCCGCCTCGACCGCTGGGTTGCGCTCTGGGAACACGTCAATTCGAGCTTCGGCCGCTCCGTCGCATTGCATCTGGAGCCGCGCCAGACAATCCTCTCGACAGCGCGCGCTGCGGCTCGAACCGCGCATGCAGGACCGCTATAAACGAAAATATCAGGCTCATGCTCGTCGACAGCCATTGCCATCTCGATTTTCCCGAATTCGCGCAGGAACTGCCGGACGTGGTGGCGCGCGCTCGCGCAGCGGATGTAGGCGTCTGCGTCACGATCGGCACTAGCCTCGCGGGTTTCGCGCGCGTTCGCGAAGTGGCGTCGCAATTTCCCAATGTCTATTGCTCGGTGGGCATTCATCCGCATGAGGCCGACAAAGAACCGATCGCGGATGCAGGTCCGTTGCTGGAATTGGCACAGCATCCGAAAGTGATCGGCATTGGCGAGACCGGCCTCGACTATTACTACGAGCACAGTCCCCGCGCCGCGCAGCAAGCGAATTTCCGCGCGCATATATCCGCGGCGCGTCAACTCGGATTGCCGCTGATCGTGCATACGCGCGACGCCGACGACGACACAATCGCAATCCTGCAGGAGGAGATGGCCGCGGCGCCGTTCACCGGCCTCATCCACTGTTTCACGGGCACGCGGCGACTGGCGGAAGCCGCTCTGGCGCTCGGCTTTTGCATTTCGGCATCGGGAATCGCGACCTTCAAGAAGTCGGAGGAGCTGCGTGCCGTGTTGCGCGATGTGCCGCTCGACAGATTGCTCGTCGAAACGGACGCACCCTATCTCGCGCCCGTGCCGCATCGGGGCAAGCGCAACGAACCGGCCTTCGTCGCACACACCGCCGCGGTTATGGCCGAATTGAAGGGCGTTTCGGCGGCCGAATTGGCCGAGGCGACGACCGGCAATTTCTTTCGCCTTTTCACGCGCGCCTCCGGATGACGGCCGAGCTGGAATTCACGATCCTCGGTTGCGGTTCTTCGGGTGGCGTGCCGCGCATCGGCGGACCGGGCGGGAAGGGCGATTGGGGCGACTGCGACCCCCAAAATCCCAAGAACCGCCGCCGCCGCTGCTCGCTGCTGGCGCGGCGCAAATCGCACGATGCGGAGACTGCGCTGCTGATCGATACCTCGCCGGACATGCGCGAACAGCTCCTGGACGCAAGCGTCACGCGGCTCGACGGCGTCATCATCTCCCACGACCACGCGGACCAGCTGCACGGGATCGACGATCTGCGCGCGGTCGTCCACGCCATGCATCGGCGGATCGACATTTACAGCGACAGGAAATCCCTCACGGGCATCGAGCGGCGCTTCGGCTATTGTTTCAACACCCCGCCGGGCAGCGACTATCCGCCCATCCTCATTCCGCATGCGATCGACGAACCCTTCGAAACCTTCGCCATCGCAGGTCCCGGCGGCGTCATTCCCGTGCTCCCGTTCGCGCAGGAACATGGCCGCATCCGTTCCCTCGGCCTGCGCATCGGAAACACCGCCTATTCGAGCGACGTCAATGGCTTGACGGAAGAAGCTTTCGGCGTGCTCGAAGGTGTCGAATGCTGGGTCCTGGATGCGCTGCGCTACACGCCGCACCCATCGCATGCCCATGTCGCGATGGCGCTCGAATGGATCGCCCAGGTCAAACCCAGGCGGGCCATTCTGACCAATCTCCATATCGATCTCGACTACGAAACCCTGCGGCGCGAATTGCCGCCCGGCGTCGAGCCCGCCTATGACGGGCTCACTTTCACGGTCCCGATCTAGAACCCGAATCTGCCCCAGCGAGCGAAAAACGGCGAACCGATTTTCGTTCTCGCCATCCCCGGCGGCGCGCGCCTGATGTCTCCATCCTCGTCGCAGCGCCTCAGCAACTGCCTTTCGTGCTGAACGCGGCCACGCCCGAGTCGTATTCTTCCCCGCCATACACCTGTTCGTAGACGCCCTTGCCGACATCGCCGCTCTTGGCGGGCGCAGTGAACACCAGGCCGGCGTTCTGGCCGGTGCCGCCCTGTTGCTGGAACGTCGCCACAAGCGTGTGGTCGATGACCTGAAATGTGCCGTAGGGCAGATTGCCCCCTACCTGGCTGGTCAGCGAGGCCAAACCGCTGTGCGGCCAGCCGAAGCTGCCATCGTCCGTCAGCGTCAGGCAGTAGGTGCCATCTGACCGTGTCGCATGGCTCACGGTGACCAGCCAATTGCCGCTATAGCCAGCCGCCTCGGCAGCGTTGGCGGCGAGCATGACGGGCAGGGCGAGGGCGAGTAGCAGTTTCATGGTTGAGGCTCCTTCAGCAGTAAATGTTCCCGGCGGCGCGGGTGATCCCGCGCCTGGCGACATATTCAGGACGTGTCTCCCACCCGGTTTATTCCCCGTATGTTGGCAGGGGGATCGCAGGCACAATCGGCGAAATTAACAGGGAAAATTTCGGCGGTTCAAAAGGCGTACGAATTCCCTGCTAGCAGGGAAATTATCAGGGAAAAATAAGAACAGGGAATAACAGGGGCGGATTCCCAACGCCGCAACCGCCGTTTTTCGGTGTGCCAACCGGGCAGCATCCAGCCTTCCTCCACGCGGAGGTCGACGCACATCACCCGGATGGACAAACAAAAACCCGGCCGCTCGTTGTCGGGCGCCGGGCACACAAATCCATTATGACGAGATTTGTAGTGCGTTTGATCAAACGAGTCAAGCGAATTCGTGCGTACACGGAACGTACCGTGTACTCTTCAGGGAATCCGCGGGGTTTTGCAGCCCGACGTTTTTCCGGAAAACCCGGAGTTCGGGGCAGACGGGAGCGAGGCTGGCACCCCCGCCTGTCAAACTTCAATCATTCTGTATTAGACAGTCGATTCAATAGCAGTAGGTTTGCGCCTGATTGCCTATAAATGTCGTCATGCAATTTGTTGATTGATGCGCAGGCGGCGGCGGTTGGGTTGTCGCCGTCGACTTGGACATATTGGCTAATCCCTGCGCGATAAGTTCGGTTCGTTTACGATCGCGTTCTAATCGCTCGTCGGCTTGTGCCTCCATCTGGCGGAAGTCAGTTGAAATAATTTCAGACGCTTGCGCGTCCGTCATTTGTCCTGAATCCTGCATCTTGGCGACAAGCATATTCTGGTCCGCCATCCACTGGATTAGGTCCATGTAGGGGTATTTCTGCCCCTGGTACGCCGCCAGCATGGCGTGGTCTTCGCAATCGGCTTGCGCTGCATGAGAGGGCCAATTCTGTGCGGCGCAATTCATCACGCCGGTAATGGCATCATTCCGCGACCTCTGGATCGTCTCCAAGCTCGGAGCGCACGCACATAGGAATAAGGCAATGATCAACGAATACCGCATGGCGATTCCCTCGTGCCGCTTGAGGATGACGTAAATTCGCTTTGGTAAGAAGTCGCAATGCACTGGGACTCTTGGTAGTGTCCTAATTTGAATTTTCTTTGCCCAGAACAATTTCGAAATGGAGCCCACTTTCAGCCCGTTCCGAGATGAACTGGATCGCGTCGGCGTATGGGTCTGGTACCGAGGGATAAGTGGGCGAACTGTAGTCCCGACTATCAACCATAGACGGCTGCGTCATCTGTCCCCCAAGGCGCGCGGCGTCGAAGCCGAGAAGGGCCACCCGCGCATCTCGGGCCGCGATAATTGCACAAATCGCCTCCTTAGATGAAAGCCAATCAATACCCGCGCGTCTCACTTCGACGTTTGCTCCACCAATTCCTCAAGCGTCCAGAGCCTACCAGAAACGCCCGCCGCCATGGCAGGGGTGACCCGGAGCGTCTTGTGCAGGCGCACGAAGTTATAATGCGCGAAATGCAGGGCAACCGCCGAGCGCCGGTTCTTCGCTGTGCTACACATGCCGCCCACGATTGTACCCCCCCGAGGCGCCGTCAGGGCGGCTATCGTGGCGGAGGCAAGGGTGAAGTGACGCCAATCAGACGCGTGCTCTGGCGGATGATCATTGGGTCGCTGGTGGTGATTGCCGCTGGCATCGGGGGTATCCGGGCGACAGAGGCCAACGAGTTTTGGCTTCAGCAGGGGTACATTGTTTTGATGCTGCTCGGGACCGGTTTTGTCATCTATGCGTGGCGGCAATACTCCAAATCAAATTAGGACAGTGTCGGACTCTTTGTCATGTTCGAGGCCCTCATATTGGCGATAGTATACTTGACGTACTGCACTAGATTGCTGATTCTGCGTCACTTTCCAGCGCGTGCGTCATATCGGGGTGGGTCCCGGAGTATCTATCACCAATTATTTTCCAAGGGACCCGCCCTGATAGCGATGTGTCATGTCCGATGCGCAACAATCGGAACTGGAGATAGAGTGTCCGCTCTGTGACGGAACGGGCGTGATTGATAAAAGCGAATGCCCCCAATGCGGCGGAACGCATTATGTGCCCACTGAGAATGGAGAGGCTTTGCTGGCCTTTTTGAACCGGCACTTCAACCGCGCTTTTTCCTAATCCATGCGTCCACTTCCGCGATCAGGGTGACCCCGCAGTGACGCGCGGGGTCCAATAGATTCACCACGATCTCGCCATCTAGTTCGATCCGCTTTCCAATATCTGCCGTCGGGACGGTTTTCAGATTGTGGGTCTGCTTTAGGTACTTTTCATCTACCAGGCCGCGCTTATGGACGAGTAGATTCCGAACCGCACTCAGAGCGTCCAGCGCATCATCGCGCAAATATCGCTCAATCATACCGTCGTTCTTGTCGAAAGCGCACGCATATGCCTCTCTGATACCGGACAGCTTCGTAAAATCGAACTTGCTTCTAAGTATTGTCCCCATCCTATTCCGAATTTCGAATCTGTGTGCCTGAATCAGATCGAGGGGGATGCTCTTGGATTCATCCTGTTCTTGTCGGCGCGGTTGCTGTCGCTGATTCTTGTCGGCGTTTTTGTTCTTGTTGTAGCGGTTTGGCGAGCCGCCAAGGTGTGCAAGTCCTTCGGGTTGTATGTTCAGGGAGGTCTCCCAAAGATCCCCTGCAAGAGCTTCAAACGCAGTCCACGTTCCCGTTATCCACGACGCGAACATCTCTACCATCGCGTTCTCTGCCTGCTTCGCACGGCATAGCAATTGAATTGGAAGCATGCCCTCGCGGTTTTTTCGTTCGACATGTGTGTCCCATTCAGGGCTTCCAACTTTGGCGAAGTTTTCCTTCACGTCTGCATGAGACAGTGCTGCCATACGATCATTGATTGCCGTCTTTTGCTCGTCGGAAGTATCCGCACCAAGGCGCCCCATTACATCGAATTCTGCTTGCGACGCCCAACGCTGCATGTCGACACCGGAAGAACCGATGTTTGCCAGAAACGTAATCGCCGTCCTTACGCGGGAAATGTTGTGACGGTATGCACCCAAAACGTCCTTCAGTTCCGCAATTTTTGGCTCTTGAGTTTTCCAATCTCGATGGGCAAAACTCAGGCAGTGCTCATACTTGAGGTCTCGCGTTTGCGAGCCTGTTATCAATCCAAGTCTGTGCACTTCTTCTCTGGAGGCAACCATGACCGCCCGATCACCTAATATGAGGGACGAAGTTCTCAAGCGGATGCTGAAAACCCCGCCAAAGCCTCACGCGCCGCTGAAGTCTGCGAAGGTCAAAACGGCGCGTGCGAACCGCGCAGCACGTAAAGCTCCAAAGGCTTAGGTGCCGTTCCGTTCAATTCCGCCGGGTGTGGCGTGCGCTTGTTGCCGTGAAAATCGAGCGCTTCATGATCGCGCTTGCGCATGGTGATGCGAAGCCCGGGAAGGTCGAAAATCTCATATGCGTCGTAGCGATCTTTGATAGTCATTTGCATCTCCGCGAGGAGATGCTCTTGACGGCGAACGCGAACGCTCACATTTATGAGGCGCTTCGCGAGCCAATCCAGATTGCATCTCCGGATTGGATTCGGCCCCGGTTAGCGCCGGGGCCGAATCATTCTTCGGGTTCATTTTCGCACTTTCCGCCACCATTTGCGCCAAGGCGGACGCTTCTTGAGCGTGACGGGAAAGCCGTTCTTGCGCCGCCAACGGATGAATGCTGCGGCCTGCTGCCGGCTGGTATTAGGCTGAGTGAGTCGGCCGGTATGTTAGCCGCTTGCCTTGGATGCCCTTGAGAGCAATTTCGGCCCGCATCGCGTCGTTCACACCAAGCGCCGCGCGATTGCTCATGCGGAAGTCGAATTCCGCCAAATAGCGGTGCAAATGTTGCTCACTCATATGCTGGTAGGTGCCGACCAGCCCGCGTTTGAAGATTGAGAAAAAGCCTTCTGCCGTATTCACATGAACCTTTTCGCCATCCCTGCCGGGGCGGACGAATTCCTTGTTGTGATCGACGGACTCACGTTGCGCGACGGGCCAAGCGGTCCTGTAGAGCGTCGCGCCGTCCGTGTGCAGGGTCGAAGCCGCGTCCACGTTGGCATGCAGCGCGTTGTGAATGTCGATGCTGATAGGCTTGTCGGCGCCCGTGATCTTGCGCGAACGGACGCGACCGTCACGCTCGACAAGCGAGACAAATTTCAGGTTTTTAGCCCGCGAGCGAGGGCGGCTCTTACGTGAAGGCGCAATCTCCGTTTCGTCCGCCTCAACAACAAAGCCGTCGCCGCCAAGAGGGGGTTCGGAACCGGCCACAGGGGCGAATGCCTCGCGGATGCGATGTGCCATGAACCATGCGGTCTTGTAGGTCACGCCCAGCATGCGATGGAGTTGATGGGCCGAGATGCCTTTCTTGGAGGATGTGAGCAATTCGGTCGCCAAGAGCCATTTGGTCAGCGGGATATGACTGCGCTCGAAAACGGTTCCAACGGTCACGCTGAACGGCTTCTGGCAGGGGCGGCACTTGTAGACGCCCGGACGTGTGGACTTGCCGGTGAGCTCCGTAGCCTCGTTTACGACGCCGCAATGAGGGCAAACCGGACCTTCGGGCCACTGGAGCTTCTCCAGATGGGCGCGAGCGGCGTCTTCGTCGTTGTAAATCTTGGCCTTCAGATTGAGTGTCATAGCGGCACGTCCTAAGCGACTATGCCCATTATATAAGGCATTCTTTCCGGTACGTCAAGTATACATACGCCCTCATATTTCCCATAATATAGATTATACGAAATTCTGCCTTGAACCGCCGATGGAGATGCCGCCGCCCTCACCGGCTGGTAATCTGCTCCGGTGAGCCCGCTTTTCCTGTTCCCGAGCGCCGTCCGGCGCGACCCCGGCGTCGACGCCTGGTTTTCGAAGCCCGACGACGGACTGCGGTGGATCGCTCTGCCGTGGTTCCAAAAGATGCGCGACTGCGGCGCCGATGTTCGCGAGCTGCTGCACGATGGTCGTCCGACGGTATGTGCGGGCGATGCGGCGTTCGGATATGTCGACGCCTTCCGGGATCACGCGAATGTCGGCTTCTTCTTCGGTGCGGCGCTCGACGATCCTGCCGGCCTTCTGGAGGGCACGGGCAAACGCGTGCGGCACGTCAAGCTCCGCTGGGCGCAGCAGGTGAACGAAGCTGCCCTGGGTGAGCTTATCCTGGCCGCGTATCGGGACATCCGCCTCAGATCCGCGCCCGCCGTGCTATAAAGAGGCTGCCGCCCGGAAGGAGCCCGTCCATGTATGTCGCCGGCCTCGTGATTCCCGTGCCCGAGGACAAGATGGAAGCCTATCGCAAATGGGCCGAGAACGGCGCGAAGTTCTTCAGGGATTATGGCTGCCTGGAGATTGTCGAGTGTTGGGAGGATTACGTTCCCGACGGCAAACAGACCGACTTCCGGCGTGCGGTCGCCGCGAAACCCGGCGAGAAGATCGTCTTCACCTGGCAGGTCTGGCCCGACAAAGCGAGCTTCTATGCCGCCGAAGAGAAAATGCACCACGACGAGCGCATGGATGCGGCCGGGGAGCCGCCGTTCGACGCAAAGCGCCTCGTCCTGGGCTGCTTCGAACCGATCTTTTCGATGGGCAGGGATTGATACTTGTTGCAGGTCGCCTTCCCGCCTTCAATGGCGGCATGACCGAACCGACCGAACGCCGCGACATCGCGGGCCTCCTCGATATCATGCGCCGGCTCCGCAACCCGGAGACCGGCTGTCCCTGGGACGTGGAGCAGGATTTCGCCTCCATCGCGCCCTACACGATCGAGGAAGCCTATGAGGTCGCCGGCGCCATTGAGGCTGCCGACTGGCCGGCGCTGAAAGACGAGCTGGGCGACCTGCTGCTGCAGGTGGTGTTTCATTCGCGGCTGGCGGAAGAGCGAAACCTGTTCGATTTCAACGATGTTGTCGCTGCTATCGCCGAGAAAATGGTCCGCCGCCACCCGCATGTTTTCGCCGGTGGAAGCGGCGTCGACACCGCCGCGGCCCAGACGACAGCCTGGGAGGAGCACAAGCGGCGGGAGCGCAGCGCGAAGCCGGGCGGCCTGCTGGATGATGTGCCCATCGCCCTGCCCGCGCTGCTGCGTGCGGCAAAGCTGCAAAAGCGCGCCGCAAGCGTCGGATTTGATTGGGATTCCGTACCAAAGGTCGTCGAAAAGATCGCCGAGGAAGCGGACGAAATCGCGACCGCGCGGGCGGAAGGCGCAGCGGAGGCGAAGGTGGCCGAGGAGTTCGGCGATCTCCTTTTTGCGGTCGTCAACCTCGCCCGGCATCTCGGCATCGATCCGGAAGCCGCACTGCGCGGCGCCAATGCGAAGTTCATACGCCGCTTCGGCTCAATGGAACGCGCGCTGGCGCAGCAAGGCAGGAACCCTGCCGGCGCGTCCCTCGATGAAATGGAAAACCTGTGGCAGGCGGCCAAACAGACCGAGAACGAGGGATAGCCCCGCTCATCCACAGACGACATGGAACCTGAGGAAAACTATTCAGACTTCTGTTCTGACTAGGTTTTTCTCGCCGAAGCGGTGGACGAACCTGTCGATATTCTGGGGATCGACTGAGACCGTGATATCGAGCGCCTTTGCGCGATCCTTGCGGTCCACGATGCGCCCGTGGGAATAGGCCCAGGCAAGGCCCGCGCCGTCGGCCGGGTCCAGCCTCAATTTGAAGGTCGTCTGGCTGGCGCCGAGCATGGCGTCGAGGCGTGCCAGGAGATCCGGTATCCCTTCGCCGGTGAGAGCCGAAATGGCGATTGACCCATCCCGCCGGCCATTGCCCCGGACGAGCCCGGCGCGGGCGGGCGCGTCGAGCAGATCGACCTTGTTGAGGATCTCCACGATCGGCCGCTCGCCGTTCATGTCGATCCCGAGTTCCGTCAGCACTTTCAGCACGTCGGCCTTTTGGGCGTTCGATTCGTCATGGGCCGCATCGCGGACATGGGCAATGATGTCGGCTTCCAGCACCTCTTCGAGCGTGGCGCGGAAGGCGGCGATCAGCTCCACCGGCAGGTCGGCAATGAATCCCACCGTGTCGGAAAGCACGACCTTGCGGCCGCCGGGCAGCTCCAGCGCCCGCATCGTGGGATCGAGCGTGGCGAACAGCATGTCTTTTGCGGTGACGCCCGAATGGGTGAGCGCATTGAACAAAGTGGACTTGCCGGCATTGGTGTAGCCCACAAGGGCTACGACCGGATAAGGCACGCGCTTGCGCGCGCTGCGGTGCAGACCCCGCGTGCGGCGCACATCCTCCAACTCGCGTTTGATCTTCGCGATGCGTTGCCCGATGAGCCTGCGGTCGGTTTCGATCTGCGTTTCACCGGGGCCGCCCAGAAAGCCGAAGCCGCCGCGTTGCCGCTCAAGATGGGTCCAGCTGCGGACCAGCCGGCTGCGCTGATAGGTGAGATGCGCAAGTTCAACCTGCAGTCGCCCTTCCCGCGTCTGCGCCCGTTCTCCGAAAATCTCGAGGATGAGCGCCGTGCGGTCGACGACCTTGGTGTTCCACGCTTTTTCGAGATTGCGCTGTTGCACCGGGCTGAGGCCGGTGTTCACGACAATGACGTCCGGCTCAAGGCCCCGCGCTTCCGCCGCGATTTCCGCGACCTTGCCGCTGCCGATCAGAGTGGCGGGCGTCGGCCGCGCCAGCGGCACGACGCGTTCCGCCAGCACTTTCAGGCCGATGGCGGAGGCCAGGCCCACGGCTTCGGCCAGGCGTTCTTCGGCATCGCGCACCAGATGTTCGTGCCGCTTGGGCTCGACATGTACGACGATGGCCGTGGACGTTCGGCGCGTGTCGGCCGCCGTCGCGCTCAGGCAGTTTCCAGCGTCGCCGTTTCGGCGTCCTGAAGTTGAATCGGTCCGAGCGGCATCACCGTCGAAATGGCGTGTTTGTAGACGAGCTGCGCCTGCCCGTCGCGGCGCAGAAGAACGCAAAAATTGTCGAACCAGGTGATATTTCCTTGCAGCTTCACGCCATTGACCAGGAAGATCGTCACGGACGCTTTGCTTTTGCGGACGGCGTTGAGAAAAGTGTCCTGCAGATTTTGTTGTTTTTCACTCATGGTTGAACCAGTCTTTTTCTTTTGCCCGACTTCAGCCCCGTGCCGAAGCAACCCAGCATAGGGCGATTTGCTGCGCTGGCGAAAGGTTTATTGACCGCGCGAGCGCCCGCCGGCCTTCAACGCTGCCGTGTGGTCGTAAAGCTCCTGTATGCGACGGGCGACGGGGCCCGGCTTGCCGTCTCCAATCCGATGACCGTCCACGGCAATGACGGGCAGCGCCCCCAATGTCGCAGCAGTGATGAAGGCTTCCGTGGCGGTGCGTGCCTCGTCGAGTGTAAAGCTGCGCTCTGTTATGGGTATTTGTGCGGTTTCCGCAGCCTCCATGATCACGCGCCGGGTGACGCCGGGAAGAATGGCGCGGCTGAGATCCCGCGTGACGAGGCGCCCTTCCCCATCCACGATCCAGGCCGACGTCGAGGCGCCTTCCGTCACATAGCCGTCGCGGTCTATGAGCCAGGCTTCGAATGCGTCTTCTCGTCGCGCGGCAGTTTTGGCGAGGATGTTGGGAAGCAGTGCGGTGGATTTGATGTCGCAACGCGCCCAGCGCTCGTCCGGAAGCGTCACGACCCGGATGCCGGTCTGTCGTCGTTTCTCCGCCGCGTTTTTGTCGATCCGTCGCGCCGTGGCGATCAGCGTCGGCCGCGGCGGATGCCCCGGAATGGCATGATCGCGGCGCACCGCACCGCGTGTGACTTGCAGATAGATCAGGCCGTCGTCGAGACGATTGCGGCGCGCGAGTTCGCGCAGCACGAGGCGGAACGCGTCGCGCTGCATCGGCATCGCCATCGCGATCTCGCGCAGCGATCGTTCGAGGCGGTCGAAATGTTCGTCCTCGTCGCGGATACAGCCATCAACAACGCCGAAGACTTCGTAGATCGAATCGGCGAACTGAAATCCGCGGTCTTCGATGTGAACGCCCGCCAGTCCGTGCCGCACATAGACGCCATTGACATAGGCGATGCGACCGGCAGGCCCTCGTGCCGGCCAGCCATGCTCCCGCCTGTCAGGCATTGAAGCTCTGCTCGCGGCCCGTCGGTCCGACGCCGAGCGATTTCAATTTGCGGTGCAACGCCGAACGCTCCATGCCGATGAAGGCCGCGGTGCGCGAAATATTGCCGCCGAAACGGTTGATCTGCGCCATCAGATATTCGCGCTCGAAGATTTCGCGGGCTTCCCTGAGCGGCAGCGAAATGACGAGGTCGCCCGTGCCGCCATTCGCCCAGGGTGCGCCGGCCCCCAGATCGGACGGCAGCAAATCGGCGGAGATGGCCTGCGCTGCATCGTCGCTCGCCAGGATCAGGAGCCGTTCCACGATATTGCGCAGCTGGCGCACATTGCCCGGCCAGTTATGCGCCTGGAGGACGGCCATCGCGTCGTCGCCAATCTCCCGAATCGGCAGCCCGGACGCGACCGAGAGACGCTTCATGAAATGCATCACCAGCAGCGGAATATCGTCGCGGCGCTCCGAGAGCGGCGGCACCCGCAGCGGCACGACGTTCAGCCGGTGATAGAGATCCTCCCGGAATTGCGCGACGGCGATTTCCGCCCTGAGGTCGCGCGTCGTCGACGAGATGATCCGTGCGTCGACCTGCACGCGCGTAGCCCCACCGACACGCAGGAATGTCTGGTCGACGAGCACGCGCAATATCTTGCCCTGGGTTTCGAGCGGCATGTCCGCCACTTCGTCCAGGTAAAGCGTTCCGTTGTGCGCGAGTTCAAGCAGACCGATCTTGCGCGGTCCGTCGGGCGTCTCCTCGCCGAACAGCTCGGATTCGATTCTGTCCGGCGCCATAGTGGCGCAATTGATCGCGACGAAAGCGTTGCCGGCGCGGCGCGAATTCGCATGCAGCAGACGGGCCACGATTTCCTTGCCGGCGCCTGCGGGCCCGGTGACCAAAATGCGGCTGCCTGTCGGCGCGATCTTGTCGATCGATTGACGCAACTGGGACATGACGGACGAAGTGCCGACCAGCTCCGTGTCGTCGCCAACCTTGAGTTTCAGCTCCTGGACTTCGCGCTTGAGCCGCGCGGCTTCCAGGGCGCGCCGCACGACATGGATCAGACGGTCCGCCTTGAACGGCTTCTCGATGAAATCGTAGGCGCCCTTCTTGATGGAGGCGACCGCCGTTTCGATCGTGCCGTGCCCGCTGATCATCACGACGGGCAGCTCAGGCAGGTCGCGCTTGAACGCATCCAGCACCTGGATTCCGTCGAGCCGGCTGCCTTGCAGCCAGATGTCGAGAATCACCAGTTGCGGCCGGCGCAGCCGCACCGCCGCGATGGCGCTCTCGCTATCCGCCGCGACGCGGGTTTCAAAGCCCTCGTCGCGCAAGATCCCCGCGATGAGTTCGCGAATATCTTCCTCGTCGTCGACGACGAGAATTTCAGGCGCGATCAAATATCCGTTCTTGCTCATTTCCGGTATCCATCTCGACTTCGCGCGCCGCTTTCTGGCGCAACGGGAAACTCAGGCGCACTTCGGCTCCGCGTTCTTCGTTCTCGCGATCGGAAAGCACTATCTCGCCGCCATGGTCCTCGACGATCTTGCGGACGATGGCGAGACCGAGACCGGTCCCCTTCACGCGCGTCGTGACATAGGGTTCCGTCAGCCTGTGCCGGTGTTCGTGCGGCAGGCCTATCCCATTGTCCGCGATTCGGAAAATCACCCGCCCGAACTCCTCCGCAATCGCGATCGCGATGCGGCCCGGTTCCTCGTCGCCCGCAGCGATGCGCGCATCGATCGCCTCGCAGGCATTCTTGAGCACATTGGTGAGAGCCTGGGCCACGAGCCTGCCGTCGCATTCGAAATATACGATGGCCGGCGGCGCCTTCGTCTCGAACGAAATATGCGGATTGCCCACGCCCTGCAGGAATACGGCCTGATGCAGGAGTTCCTGGGCACTTTCGCGGCGGATGAGCGGTGTCGGCATGCGCGCGAAGGAAGAGAATTCGTCGACCATGCGGCCGATATCGCCGACCTGGCGGATGATCGTATCGGTGCATTGCTGGAACACTTCCGGATCGGTCGAGATTTCGCGTCCGTATTTGCGTTTGAGCCGCTCCGCGGAAAGCTGGATCGGGGTCAGGGGGTTCTTGATCTCATGGGCAATGCGCCGCGCCACGTCGGCCCAGGCCGCCGTGCGTTGCGCCGAGACGAGATCGGTGATGTCGTCGAACGTGACGATGAAGCCCGCCTCGCCCTCGCCCGCTTCGCTCGCCACCTGCACGCTTAAGGAACGCACCGTGCCGCCGCGCTTGACGGTCGCCTCGCCGCTGGCGCGCCCGATCGGTTCCTGCAACGCGCGCCGGATGATGGCGCAAAGTTCCGGCACGGCCTGCGCGTGGTGGCGGCCCTCGAGTTCGTCCGGCGCGGCGTTCAGGAGGCGTGCCGCCGCCCGGTTGACGATCGTGACATGGCCGCTGCCGTCCAGGCCGATCACGCCCGCGCTCACGCCGGCCAGGACGGCTTCGGTGAAACGCCGGCGTTCGTCGAGCTGCTGGTTGGCGTGGATCAATTCGCTGCGCTGCGTGTCGAGCTCCGTGGTCATCCGGTTGAAGGCCAGTCCCAGCGTGCCCATTTCGTCGTCGTCGCGGTCGACTTCGACCTGCACTTTCAGATCGCCGCGCGAGACGCGCCCGGCTGCGCCGATCAGGCGCGATACGGGCCTGACAACGCTGTTGGCGGCCCAGAGGCCCAGCCAGATGGCGGCCAGCAGAATGAGCAGCGACACCGCGCCGTAAAGTGCTGCGAAAATGAGCTGCACCTCGGACCGGTTCTGATCGAGCCGCTTATATTCGGAGACGGCATCGACGGTATGCTGGTAATAGCTCAGCACCTGCGGATCGACGGTGCGCACGACGAGCAGATAGGCGTCGTTGAGAGCCTGCATGCGGATCAGTGCCCGCACGACTCCGATTTTGGAATTCGCGTCGATAACGATGGTGCCGTGCGCGGCCTGCTCGATGTCGCTATGTTTGGGTGGCGCGAGATCCGGCAGGAAACGCTGCCTGGTGCTGCCGAGCACATGGCCGCTGGAATCGATGATATAGGCCGCCTGCAGGCCGCGATCCTTCGTCAGCATGGCGAGCTTGGTGAACAACACGTCGGCGCGCACGCGGTTGTTGGCGTCGAACAGTTCCGGATCGTGTTCGATGCTGTTCGCGATTTCGTAGGCGTCGGCGACGATGAGCCGCTCGTGATCCTGCACATAGCGTTCGGCGACGTTGACCGCACTTCCCAGCGCCGCCTTCACCCGCTCGGAAAACCACGCTTCGATGCCGAGATTAAGGGTGACTGCCGCGAACACCGCCACGAGGATCGCGGGGACCACGGCGATCGCGCTGAACAGCAGCACCAGCCGCACATGCAGCTTGGCCCCCGCCATTCCCGACCGGCGATCGCTCCAGAGCCGCGTGAGCCGCCAGGCGATGAGTGCGCCCAACGTCAGCACCAAAGCCAGATTGACCAGCAGGAGTGCGATGAGCGCCGCCGAAGTCGGCCGATAGGGCACGAGCCCCGTCAGGAGCGCGTAGGTCGCCAGGCCCGACGCAGCCGCAAGCACGGCGACGCCTGCCGCCAGCAGCGAGGGGCGCGATACCGCCCTCAGAAGCTGCAGGAAGCCGCCTTCCATGGGCGTGTCGACCGCGTTGGATGTCGCCATTCAGGCCTGCTGTTTGCCCGCTTTCGGACGCTCAGGCGTCACGCGGGGTGTTTCCGGCAGTGTAACCATGCCACGCCCTGTTGCAAGAATGCACGGCGCGCAAATTCGCACCGGAATCAAGGGGCTATCGTCAGGCGGGATGGACCATTACTTCCACGCGCTCTGGGACTAAACACCTAGTATTTGCCCCTCCGACACCCCAACTAACCGATACCGGTGCTGGCACTCGAAATAGGAGATTGCCACTTTCGGTCACCCTTCCGGCGGAAATCCGCCATCCGACAGACAATCTGGAGAGATATCCATGAAGTTTCGCCCCTTGGGCGACCGTGTGGTCGTTCGCCGTGTTGCAGAAGAACAGAAGACGCCCGGCGGGATCATCATCCCCGACACCGTTCAGGAGAAGCCGCAAGAGGGTGAAATCATCGCCGTCGGCCCCGGCGCGCTCGACGAGCACGGCAAACGCGTCGTCCCCGAAGTGAAGACGGGCGATTTCGTTCTGTTCGGCAAATGGTCCGGTTCCGAAGTGAAGGTCGAGGGCCAGGAGCTCTTGATCATGAAGGAGTCCGACATCATGGGCGTGCTGGAAGGCCGTACCGTGAAACCCATGAAAAGAGCGGCTTAAGCGCGACGCGCCGTTTGCGTTGCCGCATTTCCCATTTCGTATTCAGGAGACAATTATTATGTCAGCCAAAGACATCAAGTTCGGTTCGGATGCGCGCGAGAGAATGCTCCGCGGCGTCGATATTCTTGCCGAAGCCGTAAAAGTCACGTTGGGGCCCAAAGGCCGCAACGTCGTGATCGACAAAAGCTATGGCGCGCCGCGCTCCACCAAGGACGGCGTGACGGTCGCGAAGGAGATCGAACTCGCAGACAAGTTCGAGAATATGGGTGCCCAGATGGTGCGCGAAGTGGCATCCAAGACCAATGACACCGCCGGCGACGGAACGACCACGGCGACGGTATTGACCCAGGCGATCGTCCGCGAAGGCGCGAAGTCGGTTGCCGCGGGCATGAACCCGATGGATCTGAAGCGCGGTATCGAGAAGGCGGTCGAAGTCATCGCGGCCGACCTCAAAAAGCGCTCCAAGAAAGTCAAATCAAATGAGGAGATCGGCCAGGTCGGCACGATCTCGGCCAATGGCGACAAAGCCATCGGCAAGATGATCGCCGAAGCCATGGCCAAGGTCGGCAATGAAGGCGTGATCACGGTGGAAGAGGCCAAGAGCTTCGACACCGAACTCGAAGTCGTCGAAGGCATGCAGTTCGATCGCGGCTATGTCTCGCCCTATTTCGTCACCAACGCCGAAAAGATGATGGCGGAGCTCGAAGAGCCTTACATCCTCATCCACGAGAAGAAGCTCTCCTCGCTGCAGCCGATCCTGCCGCTGCTGGAATCGGTCATGCAGTCGGGCCGTCCGCTGCTGATCATTGCCGAAGAGGTGGAAGGTGAAGCGCTGGCGACCCTCGTTGTCAACAAATTGCGCGGCGGCCTCAAGGTTGCCGCCGTCAAGGCTCCGGGCTTCGGCGATCGCCGCAAGGCCATGCTGGAAGACATCGCCGTCGTCACCGGCGGCCAGGTCATCAGCGAAGATCTGGGCATCAAGCTCGAGAATGTGAAGCTCGACATGTTGGGCACCGCCAAGAAGGTGCGTATCACGAAGGACGACACGACCGTCATCGACGGCTCGGGCAAAAAGGTCGACATCCAGGCACGCGTCAGCCAGCTCAAGCTGCAGATCGAAGACACGACCTCAGACTATGACAAAGAGAAGCTGCAGGAACGTCTGGCGAAGCTCGCCGGGGGTGTTGCGGTCATCCGTATCGGGGGCGCCACGGAGATCGAAGTGAAGGACAAGAAAGATCGCGTCGACGACGCGCTCAACGCTACCAAGGCGGCAGTCGAGGAAGGCATTCTTCCCGGCGGCGGTGCGGCGCTCCTTTATGCCACCAGGGCGCTTAATGGCCTCGTCGGCGACAACGAAGACCAGAATGCCGGCATCGCGATCGTGCGCAAGGCGATTCAATCGCCGTTGCGCCAGATCGTTGAGAACTCCGGTCTCGAAGCCTCCATCGTCGTCGGCAAGCTGCTCGAGCAGAAGTCGAACACGTTCGGCTTCGATGCGCAGACCGAAAAATATGTCGACCTCGTCGAGGCCGGCATCGTCGATCCGACCAAGGTTGTGCGCACCGCACTTCTGAACGCGGCGTCGGTTGCAGGGCTTTTGATCACCACCGAAGCCATGATTGCCGAACAACCCAGGAAAGAATCCCCTGCCGGCATGCCGGGCGGCGGCATGGGCGGAATGGACTACTGAAAATATAGAGGCGGGTGGCGAACAATTGTCCGCCACCCGTTTTGAGATTTGTCAAACAATTTACAAAAAGGATATTCGCGTTATGAAAAACACATTGCGATACACGACGGTTGCGGCGGCGCTCGCTCTCGCAGCTATGACGTCTGGCGCACCCGCCTATGCCGACGGCGTAAAAGTTGGCGTCCTCAATTGCCATGTCAGCAGCGGCTGGGGTTTCATCTTCGGCTCCTCCAAGGATCTTCGCTGCAACTTCTCGCCCAGCAAGGGTCAGGGCGAACGCTATAGCGGATCGGTGTCCAAATTCGGCGTCGACATCGGATATACGACCGGCGGCGTTCTGATTTGGGATGTTATTGCACCCGAATCCGGCATGAAGCGCGGCGCGCTAACCGGCGATTATGCCGGAGCATCGGCAAGCGCCACGGCTGGCGTCGGCGTCGGCGCCAATGTTCTTCTGGGCGGGTTCGATCGCTCGGTCACGCTGCAGCCGATCAGCGTCGAGGGCAATCAGGGTCTCAATATCGCCGCCGGTATTGGCGCTGTCAGCCTCAATTACGTTGCTCCGGAAGAGCGCATGGGCCCACCACCCACGAACTGATAGCCGACAAACAATATGTGCAAGAGGCCTCGCCGCATTCGGCGGGGCCTTTTTTTATTGTCTCTCGGAAGTTCGGGCGACGCGATACGCGACTCCGAACCGCGCAACCGCTCCGCTACTCGATCTTCAACCCGCGGATCACTTCGAGGCCGAGGTCGCGGATTTTCTTGCGCAGCGTATTCCGGTTGAGGCCCAGGAGGTGCGCCGCGCGAATCTGGTTGCCGCGCGTGGCGGCGAGGCAAATCGATAAGAGCGGGCGCTCGATCTCATGCAATATCCGATCATAGAGACCCGCCGGCGGCAGCGCCGCGCCCTGCGCCGCGAAATAGCGGTTGAGATGGTGTTCGACGGCGGAGCCAAGCGACTCGTCCTCACTGTGGCTGTCTCCGTCGAGGGACCGTGGCGGCTCGCTCAGTTCCGCGGCGATCGTGGCGGCGGAAATCGTGTCGCCGGAGTGCAGCACGGTAAGCCTGCGGATCAGATTTTCGAGCTCGCGCACATTGCCGGGCCAGCGATAGTGCTTGAGAAGGTCCATCGCGTCCTGGTCTATACGCTTGGCCGGCAGGTTCTCGTTTTCCGCTTTGCGCAGAAAATGACGCACGAGATCGGCGATGTCGTCCGTGCGCTCGCGCAGGGGCGGCAGCCTGAGCGGCACGACATTGAGCCGGTAATACAAATCCTCGCGGAAAAGACCCTGCTGGATCAGCTGGCGCAGCTCGCGATTGGTGGCGGCGATGATGCGCACGTCGGTCTTGATCGGCGTGCGGCCGCCTACCGTGGTGTATTCGCCCTGCTGCAGCACGCGCAGCAGACGCGTCTGCGCTTCGAACGGCATGTCGCCGATCTCGTCCAGGAACAGCGAACCGCCCTCGGCCTGCTCGAAACGGCCGATGCCGCGATTGGTGGCGCCCGTGAAAGCGCCCCGTTCATGCCCGAACAATTCGCTTTCCACGAGCTCCTTAGGAATCGCCGCCATGTTGATGGCGACGAAAGGTCCGTGGCGGCGGCGGCCGTAATCGTGGAGCGCCCGCGCCACGAGCTCCTTGCCCGTTCCCGATTCGCCCATGATCATGACGGTCAGATCCGTCTGCGTCAGCCGCGCGATCACGCGATAGATTTCCTGCATCGCGGGCGAGCGGCCGATGATAGGCAGGCGTTCTTCGCCCGGCTCGTGCGTCGTCTGCGCCTCGCGTCTGGATTGCGGCATGGCAAGCGCGCGTTGCACCACCGCCGTCAATTCCTTCAGATCGAACGGCTTTGGCAGATATTCGAACGCGCCGCGTTCCGCCGCCGTGATCGCGGTGAGGATGGTGTTTTGCGCGCTCATCACCACGATCGGAAGATCGGGGCGCACTCGTTTGATGCGGGGAATGAGATCGAAACCACTTTCGTCCGGCAGCACCACATCGGTGATCACAAGATTGCCGTCGCCGCTCGTGATCCAGCGCCAGAGTCCGGCCGCCGTCGCCGTGGTACGCACGTCGTAACCGGCGCGGCCCAGAGCCTGGTTGAGCACCGTCCGGATGGACGCGTCGTCATCGGCGATGAGAATCGTTCCCGCCAGCATATCAGCCTCCTCCTCCGGTGCCTGCCTTCGGCAGCAGCACGCGGAACAATGTTCGCCTCGGCACCGACTCGCATTCGATAACGCCGCCATGATCGCCAACGATCTTGGCGACCAGCGCAAGACCCAACCCGGAGCCGCGGGATTTGGTCGTGACGAACGGATCGAAAATATGCGGCAGCAGATCGGCTGCCACGCCGCTGCCATTGTCGCGCACTATAACCTCCAGCGGCAGGCTGAGGCGCGAGCCCGCAACCGCGGCGCTCACGCGCACGCCCGGCCGGAACCGCGTCGTGAGCGTTATCTCGCCGCCGGCCGGCGGAACGGCGTCGCTCGCATTGCGCACGAGATTCATGAACACCTGAATCAGCTGATCGCGGTCGCCGAGAACGGCCGGCAAGGAAGGGTCGAAAGACTCCAGAAACGTGACGTGGCGGGCAAAACCCGTTTCCGCGACTTTGCGCACGCGATCCAGGACTTCATGGATGTTTACTGGCGCACGCGGTATGGCACGCGTGTCGCCGAACGCCTCCATCCGGTCGATGAGAGAGCTGATGCGATCCGACTCCAGGCAGATGAGTTGGGTTAGTTCTCGTTCTCCGTCCGGTAGCGCTTCCTCGAGCAATTGGGCCGCGCCGCGAATTCCCGCCAACGGGTTTTTGATTTCGTGCGCCAAAACGGCCGCCATGCCATGCAGGGAGCGAACGGCGCCACGGTGCAGGAGCTGGCGATCAAGCCGTTGCGCGAAGCTCCGCTCTTGCAGCGTAATCAGCATATTGCCTTCGGGCCCTGGCAAGGGGGTCACGATCAGATCGGCAATGCGCTCTCCGTGACGGGGCGTCGAAAGGTCGACGTCGCGCTCGCCCACCGACGCATTCCGGTCCCGCGCTTGCGAAATCACCTGCAGGAGAGGGCTACCGAATGGCACAATGTCGCCGAGCTTTTGCTTCGCGAGAACGCCCGCGCCCATATCGAAGAACTGCTCCGAGGCCGGATTGACGAACAGGATTTCCTGATCTGGCCCTACGATCAAAACCGGCATAGGCAACGCTGCGGCGACCTGTGCGGCCGCTTCCTTGTCCGTCGCGTGCGATATGCTATTTTCGACAATCAACAATGTGCCTACCAATTGATCACTTACTCCAAGTGACTATAGTATAGGCAGAACGCTTTGCAAAAATGACAAAGAACACAAAATTTCGGCAACCGGAACTGAACCGACGATCTTGCTGACAGGCGGGAAGAGACGATGCCGAAGACTGCCGTCCTGATCGTTTCCGCCGGCCGCGGGGAACGCCTAGGCGGGCCTGTGCCCAAGCAATTCCTGCCCTTGCTCGGTGTAACCGTCTTGCGCCGCAGCGTCGAGGCTTTCGTGCAACGCGGCGACGTGGACCTCGTACAGGTCGTCGTCGGCGAAGGACAAGCCGGCCGAAGCGCTGAATCGCTTTCAGGACTGAGCCTGCTGCCATTCATTACAGGCGGCGCTGAGCGACAGGACTCGGTCCGCAACGGTCTGGATGCCCTGGCCGCGCAGGCCCCCGATTTCGTGCTGATTCACGACGCCGCACGCCCGCTTGTGTCGCAAGCTTTGATCGGACGTGTCATTGCCGCGTTGACGAAGGGTGCGGATGCCGCCATTCCGCTCCTGCCGCTTGCCGACACCCTGAAGCGTGAAAACGCGGACGGTTGGGTGACGGTCCCACGCGACGGTTTCTTTCGCGCGCAGACTCCGCAAGGGTTTCGTTTCGATGCGATCCTCGCAGCGCATCGCGCGCAAGCAGCGCACACTGTGACGGATGACATGGCGCTGGCCGAGCGGGCAGAATTGAAGATTGCCGCTGTCGCCGCCGAGGAGACGAATTTGAAGATCACGACACCGGACGATCTGGCACATGCCGAAAGACTGCTGCTGGGAAACATGGCGGAATTCCGCACCGGCTACGGCATCGATGCGCACCGCTTCACGACCGGCGATCATGTCTGGCTGTGCGGCGTCAGGATCGCGCATGATGCTGCGCTCGAAGGACATTCGGACGCCGATGCCGGATTGCATGCGCTGACGGATGCGATCCTGGGCGCCATCGGTGCAGGCGATATCGGCGATCATTTTCCGCCGTCGGACGAAAAATGGCGCGGCGCGCCATCGTCGCTGTTCCTGGCGCATGCCGAGCGGCTCGTGCAAGAGGCTGGCGGCGCAGTCGTTCATTGCGACGTGACACTCATCTGCGAGCGGCCGAAAATCGCGCCGCACCGTGAGGCGATGCGCGTGCGCATCGCGGAGATATTGGGGATCGATATTTCGCGTATCAGCGTCAAGGCCACGACCACGGAAGGCATGGGATTCACGGGACGCCGCGAAGGCCTGGCCGCGCAGGCCGTGGCGACCATACGCTGTCCGCTCGCGTGAAGCTGCCGGAACTCATTGCCACGCTGGGTGGGCTGGGCCGCATGCGCCCCGCGCCAGGCACGATCGCCAGTCTCGCGGCACTGGTCACCGCATGGCTTTTGGCGTCGCTCGCTGGCCGCGGCGCTCTCCTGATCGCGGCGATTTTCGCGACGGCCCTGGGCGGCTGGGCAAGCGAGCTCTATGCGCGCAACAAGGGAGAACACGATCCTTCCGAGTGCGTCATCGATGAGCTGGCCGGCCAATGGATTGCCTGTGCGTTCGCGCCTCTCAATCCGATCGCTTATGCGGTCGCGTTCGTGCTGTTTCGCCTGCTCGATATTTTCAAGCCCTGGCCCATCTCGGCGCTTGAGCGCCTTCCCGGCGGTCTGGGCATCATGGCGGACGATTGCGCCGCTGCGCTCGTCACGGCCCTGGCGATTGCCGTGCTCGCGCATGCAAGTTTAGTGTGACCCCATGTTCCCTTCACACCTCCTGCGATTGGCGGAAAGCGTGCTCGCGGAGGCACGCGCGCAGAAGCTGCGCATCGCCACAGCCGAAAGCTGCACGGGGGGGCTCATCGGTGGGTTGCTGACGGAGATTCCCGGTTCGTCCGACATTTTCGATCGCGGCTTCATCGTCTATTCCAATCGCGCCAAATCGGATCTGCTGGGCGTGCCCGGCGATCTTATCGCGGACCAGGGTGCGGTCTCCGAAGCCGTCGCGCGCAGCATGGCCGAAGGCGCGGTGGAGAATTCCAACGCGCATATGGCCGTATCGGTGACGGGCGTCGCGGGCCCCGGCGGCGGCTCCAAATTCAAACCCGTCGGACTCGTGCATATCGGAGCCGCGCGCGAACGCAGATCGATCCTGCACGAGGCCCACCGCTTCGGCGACATCGGCCGTTCTGAAATCCGGCTGGCGAGCGTCGAGGCAGCGCTGTTGTTACTGCAACGCTTGTTCTGAAAGCTTTTTTGCACGCGCCTCGAAAGCGTCAGTCATGCGCATCATGACGCGGCCAAGTGCTGCGTTCGCGACCATGCCGAGCACGGCGTTCCTGAATTCGAACACGATGGAAAAGTCGACGCGGCAGGCTTCACCCTCGGGCGTGAATCGCCAATGATTCTCCAGCCGGCGAAAAGGACCTTGCGTCTGCGTGACGTCGATCGTTCGCGCCTGCGGATCCAGCACGACACGGCTCGTATAATGTTCGCGCAGCGCTCTGTAGCCGACGATGGTTTCCGCCAGCATGATCTCGCACATGCCCACCTTCCCGCGCTCGAGAACGCGCAGGCCCGTGCACCAGGGCACGAATTCCGGATAACGTTCCACGTCGGCGACAATCCCGTACATGATATCGGCCGTATACGGAAGAACTCGGAACTCGGCGTGGGACGGCAACTCACCCGCCGATATTTGCCGCCCGCGCGGCTTTCAGCGCCGCGAAATCGGAATCGGCGTGATAGGACGAGCGCGTCAACGGGCTGGAGGAAACCATCAGGAACCCCTTGGCCCGCGCCACCTGTTCGAGGGCCGCGAATTCGTCGGGATGCCAGAAGCGCGCCACGGCAGCATGTTTGCGCGTGGGCTGCAGATATTGACCGAGTGTGAGGAAATCCACCTGCGCCGCACGCAGATCGTCCATCACCTGCATGATCTCTTCGCGGCTTTCGCCCAGTCCCAGCATAAGGCCGGACTTGGTGAACCCTGTGGGCACGAGTTCCTTCGCGCGTTCGAGCAGACGCAGCGAGGTGAAATAACGCGCGCCCGGACGAATGTGGAGGTAAAGCCGCGGTACGGTTTCGAGATTGTGATTGAAGACATCCGGCCGCGCTTCCATCACAATCTCGATGGCGCCCGGCTTGCGCAGGAAGTCTGGCGTCAGCACCTCGATCGTGGTCCCGGGGTTGGCGTTGCGGATGGCGCGTATCGTGAGCGCGAAATGCGTGGCACCACCGTCGGCCAGGTCGTCGCGATCGACGGACGTGACGACGACATGCTGGAGGCCCAGCTTCGCCACCGCCTGTGCCACGTTTTCCGGCTCGCCCGTGTCCAGCGCGCCCGGCAGGCCGGTCGTCACATTGCAGAAGGCGCAGGCGCGCGTGCAGGTGTCGCCCATGATCATCATGGTGGCGTGACGGTGCGTCCAGCATTCGCCGATATTCGGGCAGCCCGCCTCCTCGCAAACCGTGTGCAGTCCGTGCTCGCGGACGATCTCGCGCGTCCGCGCATATTCCGTGCCCACGGGTGCGCGCACCCTGATCCAGTCGGGCTTGCGCAGCAGCTCCGTATCGGGCCGATGCGCCTTTTCCGGGTGCCGGAGCGCCCGGCGCTCCCTGGAGTCCTGATCGATCACGATGGCCATGGCACCTACATATAGGCTGGCTCGCGGAAAATCACGTCTCGCCTGCGGTTTCTCATCCGGCGGGGGTTGCGTTAGTTTGCGACCAAATAACGGAATTCCGCGGGAGAATTCCGCCACACAGGGAGCATCCGGGTGACATTGGCAACCGTCGCCGCCGCTTCAGGCGAAGAAATCGTGCCCTTCGATATCGACCGCGCTCACCGCCCCCTTTTCCTTGCCCTGATCGACGCCCGCGGGACCTTTGGCGGCAAGCGCGCGGCCATCGTCGACGGGGATGAGCGGGTACTCAGCTATGACGAACTGATCCGGGCAGCGCTCGCCTTGGGCAGCGCCCTCAGGAAGGGTACGAAGACGGGCGAAGCGGTGGGCGTGATGCTGCCGTCCGGTGCGGGCTCCATGGTCGCGTTCTTCGCGCTATCGGCCTATGGCCGCGTGCCGGCGATGCTCAATTTCACGGCCGGCGCCACCGCCCTGAAGGCGGCGCTGCGGATGGCACAGGTGAAGCGCATCGTGACGGCCCATCGGTTCATCGAGCTTGGCAAGTTCGAGGCGCTGGTGGCCGAGATCGAGCCGGTGGCAGAGATCGTCTATCTCGAAGATGTGCGCGCCAAACTTTCGCTGGCCGACAAGGCGGCCGCGGCGATCGGGCAATTTGCGCCGAACCTCGTGGCGAAACGGCCCAGGCACAACAAGCCCGCCGTCATTCTTTTCACGTCGGGCACGGAGGGCGATCCCAAGGGCGTCGCGCTCTCGCATCGCAATTTGCTGGCGAACGTCGAGCAGGTCCGCGCGCACATTGCCTTGTTCGAGACCGACATCCTGTTCAACCCGCTACCCACCTTTCACTGTTTCGGCCTGACGGTGGGAGCGCTGCTGCCGCTGCTCGTCGGCGTCAAGACGGTTTTTCACCCGACTCCTTTGCAGCCTCGCGAGATTGCCCGTCGCATCAAGGATTCGGGTGCGACGATTCTTCTTTCGACGGATACGTTCATGTCGCAATACGCCCGCGCCGGCGAACCGGGCGATCTGAACAGCCTCAGGCTTGCCGTCTGCGGCGCGGAGCGGTTGCGCGACGAAACGCGCGCGCTCCTGCGCAAGAAATACAGTATCGAATTGCTCGAGGGATATGGCGTCACCGAAGCCGCGCCTGTCGTCGCTGCCAACCAGCCCGGCGCCAACCGTCCGGGAACGGTCGGCAGATTGATGCGGGGCATGGAGAGCCGGCTCGATCCCGTGGAAGGCATTCCCAATGCCGGCCGGCTGGTGGTGCGCGGACCGAACGTGATGCTGGGCTATATCAAGCCCGATCAACCCGGAATCATCGTACCGCCCGCGGGCGGCTGGCACGATACGGGCGACATCGTCGCCATCGACGAAGACGGCTTCATCGCCATCAAGGGCCGGCTCAAGCGTTTTGCAAAAATCGGCGGCGAAGTCGTGTCGCTGGCCATTGTCGAAAGTTGCGCCTCGGCGCTGTGGCCGGATTACAGCCATGCCGCGATCGCGGTGCCCGATCCCCGCAAGGGCGAGCAGATCGTGCTCGTCACCACCCATCCCGACGCGCAGCGCACAGATCTGGTGGGCTGGGTGCACAATCACGGCGTTCCCGAACTCGCCATCCCCCGTCGCATCGTGCATATGGACAACATTCCGGTGCTTGGCACGCTGAAGACCGATTACGTCAGGCTCGCGAAGAGCGTCCTCGAAAGCCCTGAATTCGCAACCAGCGACCGCTCCTGAAATTCCCTGTGGCGTGGCCTCTTGGTCGATTTCAGCGGGCACTGGCAGCAACAAACGACTGGCAGGGATGGAATAAACCGGGCGTGGGATACGTCCTTTGGAAACACCCGCCAGGGAGGACATTCAACCCATGAAAACACTTCTCACCGTCGCGGCCGCTCTGTCGATGTCTGTCTGGGCGGGCGCTGCCGCGGCGGCAAGCGACAGCTACACGGGCAACTGGAAGGTGTCTCTCACCGATGATGTGTATCTCAACAACACGGGATATAATGGTCACGGTCCCAACAGCGAGCACTGCATCGCGCTGACCGACAATGGCAGCGTGGGCTGGCTGCACAGCGGTTTTGCGGTACTGGACGGCCAGTACGATGGCCAGTTCTCGGTGATTGGCCCCTCTATCCTGATTTACCTGGACACGACGGGCAGTGGTGAGGAACCAGCCTCGCTGACGCTCACCACCAAGGCCAGCGATGGCCATATCGGCAAAAACGGCGCCTACGACGAAATCCAGGGTGGCACATCATACGATGCGGCTGATGCGACTTTCGGTACGAAAGGCAGCTGCTGACCCTCCGCCCAAATATCTGCAGCCGATCAGGCGGCCACCGGCTTCGCCGACTTTGATGCCGGGGAATTCCGTTAAAACTATCCCGAGGATGAATCAACGCAAATATACAACCAATTTAGTTTTTATCAACCATAAAGGTTGCACTGCACACTTGCTTTTCAAAACGCACAAATCAGAAACTAACTTGCTGATATTTTATCATTTTATTTCAAAAATAGCGCGTGACAGCGCAGCGAATATCAGCTATCAGCACCGCACCAAGAAGACATCCGCTACGAAAAAGAGCGGCCAAGTTCGGGGAGACACGAAAAGGCCGGGCAACCGGCCTTTTCGCTTCCAGGCTAAATATCCAGAACCTTCGTCAGTACAAGCCCATAGAAAACGGCCCAGATGACGGTGGCGGCCGCCGTTGCGATCGTGAGCTTGAGGCCGAGGCGCGGCCGCGTCGGAGCGCCGGGATCCGTACCTGCAACGATCGCCTCATCGCCGTCCCCGGAATCGCCGATCCCGATCGGCAGCACGATCTGCAACGCCAGAAACCAAAGGATGATGTAGGCGCCGACAAGGACGACCCAATGCATCAGGCTTGCTCGAGCTCGACGAGCGTGCCCACGAAATCCTTCGGATGCAGGAAAATCACCGGCTTGCCATGGGCGCCGATGCGCGGCTCGCCGGTTCCCGTGATCGTGGCGCCCTCCTCCCGCATGCGGTCGCGCGCGGCGTAGATGTCGTCCACCTCGTAACAGACATGATGCATACCACCCCCGGGATTCTTCTCCAGGAATTTCGCGATCGGCGAATCCACGCCCAGTGGCTCCAGCAACTCGATCTTGGTGTTGGGCAGTTCCACGAACACGGTCGTCACGCCATGGTCGGGCTGCGGCACCGGTGCCGATACGTTGGCCCCGAGCACGTCGCGATAGACCCGCGCCGCCGCTTCGATGTTCCGCGTGGCGATGGCCACATGATTAAGCCGCCCGATCATATCCGTTCCTTTGCCGCTGCGATGGCGCAGTCCTTCTTACAATAGCAGCTTTCGATTTTCACGTCGGCGCCAAGCCGTGACCTTCTGTCACGCGCGCGTCGCGCTCCCGGTGTGACCACATGAACAGGTCGAATTCAGGGAGTGCGATCCCGCCACCCTTGCATGGACATTCTGACCGTTCGCCATCTCACGCGCTATCGCTATGCCAGACCGGTCGCGTTCGGCGCGCATCGCATGATGTTCCGGCCGCGCGAGAGCTTCGACCAGCATGTGCTGGAATGCTCGCTGCGGATCACGCCGGAGCCCGTCGATGTCCGCTATATCCATGATGTGTTCGGCAATTGTATCGGCATCGCACGCTTCGCAGCGGCGGCCAGAGAGCTGACCTTCGAGAGCATGAACCGGCTGGAGCACACGCCGGAGGATGCGCTGGGCGATCCGTCGTCGCCGGACCAGGGATTGAACTCCTATCCTTTCGCCTACCACCCGACCGATCTGCCCGATGTCCACAGTTCGATGCTGCGCGGCCACAGCGACGCCGAAAAGAGCCTGGAAAAATGGAGCCGCCGGTTCCTGCAAAACCTGCCGAAGGTCGATGCGGCGCATGTGCTGGCGGCGATGACGCGAGCGATTCACGAGGAGCTTGAATACGCCGGGCGTTCGTCCGGACCACCGCAAACGCCACTTGAGACACTGCGTCTGGGGCGGGGAACATGCCGCGATTTTGCCGTGCTGATGATGGAAGCGGCGCGCACGCTGGGGCTAGCGGCCCGCTTCGTGTCGGGCTATCTGCACATTCCCGCCGGTGAAAATATCGCTGCAACCCGGCTGGGCGGTGGGAACACTCATGCCTGGGTGCGCGTTTTCCTACCAAGCGGCGGCTGGGCGGAATTCGATCCCACAAATGGCCTCGTCGGCAACCGCGACCTCATTCGCGTCGCCGTGGTGCGGGATCCGGTGCAGGCCACGCCTCTGTCGGGAACCTGGGCGGGTGCCGCGGACGACTATCTAGGCATGGATGTCGAGGTCCAAGTCACTGCGGAGAAACCACAGGGTATCGCGCGCGGATACGCTACGGGCTTTCGCTCCCGGCGCGCCATGGGTCAAAACACGAGAGGTATATGAATTTTGCTGATCCGGGCCGGTTTCAATATCGCTTTCGAATGCGCGGCGGCCACGCCGCTGCTGCTGATGGTGCATACCCGCCCCGAGCGGCGCACCGATCTGCGAGAGCCGGAAAAATTCACGCTTTACCCCGAAATTCCTCACAGAACGTACACGGATAATTTCGGCAATGTCTGCACGCGGTTGGTGGCGCCGGCGGGCCGGCTTTCGCTGTGGAACAGGTTCATGATCGCCGACAGCGGCTTGCCCGAATATGTGCCGGAAGGCGCCAGGCAGCATATGGTCGACGATCTGCCCGACGAGGTTTTGGTCTTTCTGCTGGGCAGCCGCTATTGCGATACGCAGAATCTGTCGGATCTGGCATGGTCGCTGTTCGGCGGCGTGCAGCAGGGCATGCCGTGTGTGAGAGCCATTTTGCAATACACGCACGACCGGATCGCGTTCGGCTACGAGCACGCGCGTTCGGACCGCACCGCCTCGGACGCGCATCGCGAAGGCCGGGGCGTGTGCCGCGACTACGCCCATCTGGCGATCGCGCTCTGCCGCTGCATGAATATTCCGGCGCGCTATTGCACGGGCTATCTGGGCGATATCGGCGTGCCCTTCGATCCCAATCCGATGGATTTCAGCGCCTGGTTCGAGGTCTATCTGGGAGGCGCCTGGCACGCGATGGACGCGCGCCACAATCATCCGCGCATCGGACGCATCCTGACGGCACGCGGACGGGATGCGACGGACGCGGCAATCAGCACGGCATTCGGCTTCGCCAACCTCGTCGAATTCAAGGTGTTCACGGACGCCGTGGCGGCGTAGTCTCGCAACTCGTCGGCAGTTGCGGGCGTTTTGGATGCAAGCGCAAAACGCCAGATCATCGTCTGCGCTCAGATATGGTTCACTGCAAATCCGCAGATGGGGAAACCTGTCGGAGTTTGCCGGTCTTGCGGGTTGGGTCACAATAGCAATTCCCTTGGCCGACCCGGCGCGGTTTATCGTCACGACTGACAGAGACATCGCATGACCAAGCCCGCTATCGTCCAGTTCTGGGATCGCGAGCCTCCCGGCGAGGTCCTCGCCCTGATGGAAACCTGGCGAACAGGACCCTGCGTCGCCACATTTCGGTACGAGCGTTTCAACGACGCCACGGCCCTGGATTTCATCAGGCAGCATTTCGATCGGCGCACGGTCAATGCGTTCCGCCAATGCGGGATCCCGGCCATGAAGGCGGATTTCTTCCGGTACTGCTTTCTCTACCAGGAGGGCGGCATTTATATCGATGCCGATACGTGCTGCCTGCAGAGTCTCGACGGGCTCTACGACGGCCTGGATCTGGGACTGCTGTTCAAGCGGAAGAAGCGCGTCGCCAATGATTTTCTCATCGCGAAACAGAAGCAAACGGAGTTGTTCGCCTACACCATCGAAAAGGCCATCACCAATATCGAAGCGCGGACCTCGGACCGGGTCTGGCATGTCACCGGCCCCAGCATCATGACGTTCCTTTACAATTCCGGCAGCGCGGAAGCCGAAAGGCTGTTCCGCGGCTTTCAAGTGGTAAAGTCGCGGGTCATCCGGCCTTTCGTGGGTTTCCGGCGGAACCTCGAATACAAATCCTCCGACACGCATTGGACGATCGCGCAGCAGAAAACCTCGATTTTTGACGACGGGTGATGTGGGCGCATACATTTCGACAAACTCGTTTTTTGCCAACACCAGATGATGCTGGTTGACATAAAACCAAATTGGTTATAGTGTCAACCCGGAATTTTCCCCGATGAGCTTCGGCCTGCCGGGCGCTCTTTGACATTGTGAATACTACCCAGGGCTTGGCGCTGACGGGCGCGCGACGGCGTGTGCCCGGATCAAAAACGGCCCGGAACCCTATCGTTTATTCCCTGTTAATTTCCCTGCTAGCAGGGAATTCGTTGCTCTTTTGTCCCACCGACAACATCGGTCACAAAAGACCGCTATCGTGACCCGGCCCCAACAGGAGAATTCCCATGCGCCTGCCCTTCATCGCGCCCGCCGATCTGACCGACGAGCAGCGCCCAGTCTACGAAAACATGCGCGCCGGCATCGAACAGAATTTCTCCGGCTTCAAGGCGATCGCGGAGAACGGCGCGCTGATGGGCCCGTGGAATCCCTGGCTGCACGATCCCAAATTCGGCAAGCCGATCTGGGACCTGACGCTGGCGCTATCCATTTCGCCTTCGCTGCCGCGGACCGTGCGGGAGATCGCGATTCTGGTCACCGGCGCGAAATTCCATTCGGCTTACGAACTCTATGCCCATGTGCTCGCCGCCGAACATCGCGGCCTCTCCGACGATAAGCTGGCGACGGTCGTCGCCGGCCAGCGGCCGGGCGACCTCACCCGCGAAGAGGCCATCGCCTATGACGTCGCCTCGGCGCTGGTGCATCAGGGCGTGTTGCCGGAGCTGAGCTATCGCCAGGCCGTGACCGCGTTTGGCGAGCATGGGGCAGCCGAATTGATCTATCTGGTGGGGCTTTATTGCCTGGTTTCGGTGACGCTGAACGGCTTCGACGTGCCCGTGCCGGAACCCGGCTGAGCGGAGCTGCTCAGACCCAGATCACATCCACGCGCGTCACGGGCTTTTTGCCCCAGACATGCGCCGCGGAGCGGCGGACCGCGCGCCGCACATTTTCCTTCAGCGTCTCTTCATTGTCGCGCTTGGGATTGTAGCGGCGCAGCGCTTCATCGAGCGCGTCGCGGATGGGTTCGTGCACCGCGTCGGGAACGCCTTGGAGAACGAGGGACGGCTCGCCCGAGACGCGCGATTTGTCGTCGAGCGCGATCACCACCACGATCATGCCGGCATTGCCGAGCGCATTGCGGGCGCGGGCATAGCCGTCGCCCTCCTCGACGAGAACCTTGCCGTCGAGATGCATGCGGCCGGAAGGCGTCTCATCGACGATCTCGGCGCGGCCGGGCGCGAGGCGCAGCATCTGCCCGTTCTGGATCACCACCGCCTGTGGCACCTGCAGGGAGCGCGCGAACCGCGCATGCTCCGTCATGTGGCGCAATTCGCCGTGCACGGGCACCGCAATCTTGGGCCGCACCCAGCCATACATCTGCGCGAGATCGTCGCGGCACGGGTGGCCCGACACATGCACGAAATGGTCCCGTTCTGTGAGGATTTCGACGCCCAGCGCCGCCAGCCTGTTCTGCATGGCGTAGATCGCGAGATCGTTGCCGGGAATGACGCGCGAGGAGAAGATTACGGCGTCGCCGGGGCCGAGACTCACATTGGGATGGTCGCCCGCTGCGACGCGCGCAAGAGCCGCCCGCGGTTCGCCCTGGCTACCTGTGCACAGATAAAGCACGCGGCCGGGCGGCAGATGGGCCGCTTCTGCCTCATCGATCGTGGCGGGGAAATCCTTGAGATAGCCCGTCTCGCGCGCGGCCCCGACGATGCGGTGCATCGCGCGACCGACCAGTGCAACCTGCCGTCCGTGCACACGCGCCGCCTGCGCAATGGAGCCCAGCCGTGCCACGTTGGAAGCGAAGGACGTCACCGCCACGCGCCCTTTCAGCGTGCCGATCAGATCCGTCAGGCTCTTGCGAACATCCGCTTCGGAGCCGGCTTCGCCCGGGACCAGCGCATTGGTGGAATCGCAGACAAGCGCCAGCGCACCCTCATCCCCCAAGGCGCGAAAAGCTGCATCGTTCGTCGCTTCGCCGATCGTGGGATCTGGATCGAGCTTCCAGTCGCCCGTATGAACCACGACGCCCAGCGGCGTGCGGATGGCCAGCGCGTTGGGCTCGAGGATCGAATGGGTGATCGAGATAAACTCGATGGCGAAGGGACCGAGCGCAAGCTTGCCGCCGAGCGGCACGATATTGACGCGTACGCTGTCTTCGAGACCGGCCTCGATAAGCTTGTGCTGCACCAGCAACGCCGTGAACGGCGTGGCATAGACGGGGCAGCGCAGCTGCGGCCACAGGTGGGCCACCGCGCCGATATGATCTTCATGCGCATGGGTAAGCACGATGGCGAGGACGTTCTCGCGCTGCTCCGCGAGGTAGCGAATGTCGGGCATGATGACATCCACGCCCGGCGTTGCGCTCTCGCGGCCGAAGACGACGCCGCAATCCACGACGATCCACTGCCGCTCATCCGGCGTGCCCAGGCCGTAGGCATTGAAATTCATGCCGATCTCGCCTGCACCACCAAGCGGCAGCAGGACCAGTTCTTCGTCACGCAGGGAACGATCCATCAGCCCTGCTTATGCGCCGCGCCGGCATTGCGCTTGTGAACGAGCACCAGCCCACGAATGGTCAGATCGGGATCGAGATGATCGATGGCTTGCGTCTGCCGGTGAAAAAGATTGGCGAGGCCGCCTGTGCCGATGACGGTCATGGGCTCGCCATATTCCGCCTTGATGCGCGCGACGAGTCCTTCGACAAGGCCGATATAGCCCCAATAGAGGCCCGATTGCATGGCCGGCACGGTGTCCTTTCCGATAACGGATTGCGTGCGCTGGATCGCGACGCGCGGCAGCATCGCAGCGCCCTGATGTAACGCAGCTGCCGAGACGTTCACGCCGGGCGCGATCACACCGCCTTCATAATCGCCCCTGGCGCTCACAATATCGAATGTGGTCGCCGTTCCGAAATCGACGACGATAAGTGCGCCCTTGTAGCGCGCATGGGCGGCAACCGTGTTGACGAGCCTGTCGGCGCCGACAGCCGTCGGCCGATCGACATGAACTTCGATTCCGAGATCGACAATAGGCTCACCAACGACCAGCGCTTCGCAATGCAGGTAGCGCCGGCAGAAAAGCTTGAGATCGAACAGCGATGCTGGCACCACGGTCGCGATGATTGCACTGTCCAAATCGGAAAAGGCGAAACCCGCCAGTGTGAGCAACGGCCCGAGCAGGACAGCGTATTCGTCGGCGGTCCGCGTTGTTTCGGTGACGGCGCGCCATTCGGCGCGGAACTCCTTGCCGTCATGGATGGCGAAAACGATGTTGGTATTGCCGGCGTCGATCGCAAGCAGCATTAAAAGAACACCTCGCCCGCCGCGATCACGCGCGTACGGTTCTGGCTCTCGCGCAGGATGAGCGCTCCTGAATCATCGATGCCTTCGAACAACCCGAATGTCTCTCCGTCCTGCAGCCGCGCACGTATGCGGGTCCCGAGCCTAGTGGCGCGGGCGAGCCAGGCATCGCGGATCGGTTCGAACCCCCCCGTCATCCAGACATCATACCATTTCGCCCAGGAGGTGGCGAGCAGACACAGAGCACCGCGCGGCGAAGGCGGCTCACAGCCCATGCCCTTTAACGATGTCGCGGGGAACTCGGTGTCTTCCGGATGCCCCGCGAGATTGATGCCGATGCCGACCGCGAGCCAATCGAGCCGGTTGCCGGTGGCGCTCGCAGATTCGAGCAGGATGCCCGCGATCTTCCGCTCATCGACCAGAACATCGTTGGGCCATTTGACGCGGATATCTGAACCTGTGGCATAGCGCCCAACGGTATCCGCAACGGCCAAGGCCGACAGAAAGGATAGCTGGGCACACTCGGCGGCGGATTTGTGGGGGCGCAGAAACAGCGATGCCGCGAGGTTGCCGGTGGGCGATTGCCAGGCGCGCCCGCGCCGTCCGCGACCCTGCGTCTGCATATCGGCGATAATCCAGAGGGGGGCCGCCTGTCCGCTGCGCGCCAATCTGCGCGCTTCCTCATTGGTCGAATCGATTTCATGAAAGTGGCGAAGCGCATAACCCGACGGCCATGCGGGATTTCCCGTCATGGAAACAGCGCCACCGCGCCGATTTGCGCCGCCGAGACGAGAGGCACCGCCAGCACCACAAAGAAGAGATTGAACACACTCGCAACCGCCGCAATCGCTCCCAGCCGGAAGCCAAGTCCGCCTTCGAAGGCGGGTGCGGGTTCGTCGAAATACATGATCTTGACGATGCGCAGATAGTAATAGGCGCCGATCACGCTCGTCAGCGCGCCAATGACGGCCAGCGTATAGAGATGCGCCTCGATGGCGGCGAGAAATACGTAGAATTTGGCGAAGAAGCCGGCGAAGGGCGGAATGCCGGCCAGGCTCACCATCAGGATGGCGAAGGCCAACGCCAGCCGAGGCCGCGTCCGCGCGAGCCCGGCCAGATCGGGGATCGTCTCGACATTTTGCCCGTTCCGGCGCATCGCCAGGATGCACACGAACACACCGGCGTTTGTGATCACATAGATCGCCATATAGATGAGCACGCCCTGCACGCCAGCCACGGTGCCCGCCGCAAGCCCGATCAGCGCGTAACCCATGTGCGAAATCGAACTGTAAGCCATGAGTCGCTTGATGTTGTTCTGCCCGATGGCCGCGACCGCCCCCAGTGCCATCGACAGGACCGAGACGAAGACAATGATCTGACGCCATTGATGAATGGCGTCGGGAAATCCATCGATCAACACACGCAGGAACAGCGCCATAGCCGCAGCCTTCGGCGCCATCGAGAAAAAGGCCGTGATGGGCGTGGGCGAACCTTCGTAGACGTCCGGCGTCCACATGTGGAATGGCACGGCGGAGACCTTGAAGGCGAGTCCTGCGATAAGGAACACAAGCCCAAAAATGAGACCGATATTGGCACCCGAATGCGCCGTCAGGTGCGCGATGACGGCGAAGGATGTAGTTCCTGTGAAGCCGTAAACGAGCGAAATGCCGTACAGCATCATGCCCGACGACAGGGCGCCCAGCAGAAAATATTTGAGGCCGGCTTCGCTGGAACGCAGCGAATCCCGGTTGAACGCGGCCAGCACATAGAGCGACAGGCTTTGCAATTCGAAGCCCAGATAGAGCGCAATGAAATTGGCCGCCGACACCATGAGAAGCATTCCCGTGGTGGCCAGGAGGACAAGCACGGGAAACTCGAAGGATGCGATCTTCTCACGCTCGAAATAGTCCTGCGACATGAGAACCGTCAGCGCGGATCCCAGCAGTACGAGCACCTTGGAAAAGCGCGCGAAACCGTCAGCCACAAACGCGCCATGGAATGCGTCGGACACCGCCGACACCGGTACGAGGGTCAGCCACGCCGCCGCCGCCATGAGGAGGACGGCGCCGGTCGACAACGCGCGGAAAGAACTGTCGCCACGTGCGGCGCCGAACAACAGTAGTACCATGCTGCCCAGCGCCAGCACGACTTCGGGCAGCAGAACAAGAACGTCGCTTGAAATATCGCTCACCGTGCGGCCTCCACGGACGACAGCCGCGCTTGATGGAGTCGGACATGAAATCGATTCGCCGGTGGCAGCCATGCGAAATGCGCCTGGGCCGCCGGACGGTCCATCAGAAGCGCCGCCTTGTGCTGTGCAATGAGATTGGCGACGGAAACCGACGTTACGTCGAATACGGGTTTTGGATAGACCCCAAGCCCGATCGTCAGCACGGCAAGCGGCGCGAGGATCGCGATCTCCCGAACACTCAAATCCTGGATCGCCTGCAGCGCCGGCTTTACGAGCGCACCGAAGACGATGCGGCGATAGAGATAGAGCATGTAGGCGGCCGACAGGATCACGCTCGAAGCGGCGAAGATCACGACCCAGGTGTTCACCGCAAATGTGCCCAGCATGGTGAGGAACTCGCCGACGAACCCGCTTGTGCCGGGCAAGCCCATATTGGCGAGCGTGAACACCATAAAACAGACGGCATAGAGCGGCATCCGTTCGACCAACCCACCATAGGCGTCGATCTCGCGCGTGTGCATGCGGTCATAGACGACGCCCACACAGAGAAACAGCGCACCGGACACGACGCCGTGGGACAACATCTGAAATATACTGCCGTCTATTCCCTGTTGCGTCAGCGAGAAGATTCCCATCGTCACGAAACCCATATGCGCGACGGAGGAATAGGCGATGAGCTTTTTCATATCCTCCTGCGCCAGCGCGACGAGCGAGGTGTAGATGATCGCGACGACCGATAGGGTAAACACCATCGGCGCGAAATATTCCGTCGCCTGCGGCATCATGGGCAGCGAAAAGCGCAAAAAGCCGTAGCCGCCCATTTTGAGCAAGATGGCGGCGAGCACTACGGAGCCAGCCGTGGGCGCCTCCACATGCGCATCGGGTAGCCAGGTATGGACCGGCCACATCGGCATTTTCACAGCGAAAGAGGCGAAGAAGGCGAGCCACAACCAGATCTGCATCGTGACGGGGAAATGTGCCGTCCGCAGCAGAACCGCGATATCCGTCGTTCCCGAGTAGAAATACATCGAAAGGATCGCCAGCAACATCAGCAGCGAGCCAAGCAGCGTATAGAGAAAGAATTTGAAGCTGGCATAGACGCGACGCTTGCCGCCCCAGATGCCGATGATGAGAAACATCGGAATGAGGCCGCCCTCGAAAAACACATAGAACAGAACGAGATTGAGCGCCGTGAACACGCCCATCATCATCGTCTGCAACAGGAGAAACGCGATCATGTATTCCGGCACGCGGGTCTGAATCGATTGCCAACTTGCGGCAATGCAAAGCGGCATGAGAGCCGCCGTCAGCACAACAAACAGCACCGAGATGCCATCGACGCCTACGTGATAGTCGATGCCAGGTCCGAGCCACGCCGTCTGCTCCTGGAACTGGAACTGCGCGGTCGAACCGTCGAAGCGCGACCAGATGAACAGCGCCACCGCCAGGTTAAGGGTCGTCGTGACGAGCGCGGCTACCCGAGCACTGCGGGCCAGCGTAGCTTCATCGCCGCGGGTGACAAGAATGAAAAGTGCACCCAGCAAGGGCAGGAAATTCACGATGCTGAGAAGCGGCAGATGGCTCATTTGGCGCCTGCCGTGACCATGAACCAGGTCGCGAGTACCACAACGCCAATCAACATTGCGAAAGCATATTGATAAACGTAACCGGACTGAAGGCGAACGGCTTCCCGTGTCGCGTCGATCACCCGCGCCGCCACACCGTCCGGACCGATTCCGTCGATGATGCGGCCATCGCCCGTTTTCCACAGGAAACGCCCGAACTTCTTCGCCGGCTGCACGAACAGGAAGTCGTAGAGCTCATCGAAATACCATTTGTTATAAAGGAACGTGTAGACGAGCCCTTTCCGCGCGGCCAGTTGCGGCGGCACTTCGGGATGTAGCACATAATAATAATAAGCGACGGCAAACCCGATGATTGTCACCGCGAGAGGCCCGAACTCTACCCATAGCGGTAGATGCTCAAGGCCCAGAGCGGAATGACCAGCGACCGCCGCGACCGTCCCGTGCCAGAACCCGGTCGAATCGGGGCCTATAAAAAATCGATCGAAGATGCCGCCGGCGAACAGCGCGCCCAACGCGAGTACCGCCAGGGGCACAAGCATCGTGAGGGGCGATTCATGCACGTCCGACAGAGCCACAGCGTGCTCGTGATCGTGATGATCGTCGTCATGCGCAGGATGCGCCGATGCCGCAGCGGCGCTTCTATAAGAACCATGAAATGTCATGAGGAACTGACGCCAGGAATAGAACGCTGTCATGAGTGCGGCTGTAAGCGTCATCACGAAGGCGTAAGTTCCGATTGGCGTGCCCGCGGCGAAGGCGGCGTTGATGATCCCGTCTTTGGAATAAAAGCCGGACGTACCGATCCCCAGAAGCGGAATTCCAACGCCGGTAAGGGCCAGATTGCCGATCAGCATCATCGCCCAGGTGACAGGAATCGCTCTGAACAGGCCGCCCATCTTCCGCATGTCCTGCTCGTGATGCATGGCGTGGATCACGGATCCCGCGCCAAGGAACAGCAACGCCTTGAAGAATGCATGGGTGAACAGGTGGAACATGGCCGCGCCATAGGCGGAGACGCCCGCCGCGACAAACATGTAACCCAGCTGGGAACAGGTCGAATAAGCAATGACACGCTTGATGTCGTTCTGGAACAAGCCGACGGAAGCGGCAAAGAAAGCTGTCGTAGCGCCGATAAATGTGACGAAAACCAGTGCGGTCGGCGCATGCTCGAACAGCGGCGAGCAGCGGCAAACGAGAAACACCCCCGCCGTCACCATGGTGGCGGCATGAATGAGGGCGGACACCGGTGTCGGGCCTTCCATGGCGTCCGGCAACCAGGTGTGGAGGCCAAGCTGGGCGGATTTTCCCATCGCGCCCACAAACAAAAGCAGGCACAGAGTCGTCAGAATATCGACCTGATGGCCGGCGAACAGAAAAGTCTTGCCGACCATTCCAGGTGCGGCCGCAAATACCGCATCGAAATCCAGAGTTCGGAATACGAAATAAATTCCGAAAATCCCCAGCGCAAAACCGAAATCGCCGACACGGTTGACGATGAAGGCCTTTATCGCCGCTGCATTCGCGGATGGCCGCGTATACCAGAACCCGATGAGCAGATAGGACGCAAGTCCCACGCCTTCCCAGCCAAAGAACAGCTGCAGGAAGTTGTTGGCCGTCACCAGCGCCAGCATCGCGAAGGTAAAGAACGACAGATACGAAAAAAAGCGCGGCTGATGCTCGTCGTCCTCCATGTAGCCGATGGAGTAAAGATGCACGAGTGAAGAGACGCCGGTGACCACCACCAGCATGACGGCCGTCAAAGCATCGACGCGTATGGTCCAATCGGCCTCGAAAGCGCCGGAGGTTATCCACGTCGCCAAATGGGCAATTTGGGCGTGACCCAGAAAAATGACATCGTAGAACGCGCAACAGGACAGCGCCGCCGACAGAAAGAGAAGACCGGTCGTCACCAGTTCGGACGCGCGCGCGCCGATGAGGCGGCCGAACAGGCCGGCGACCAGCGATCCGAGAAGTGGAAAAAATACGATCGCGCTGTACACGCCTCAGCCTTTCATCACATTGACGTCTTCGACCGCGATCGTACCGCGATTGCGGAAATAGACGACGAGAATCGCCAAGCCGATCGCGGCTTCCGCGGCCGCGACCGTCAACACGAACAGCGCGAACACCTGCCCGATGAGATTGCCCTGGTAGGCGGAAAATGCGACAAAATTAATGTTGACTGAGAGCAGGATGAGCTCAATCGACATCAGAATGATGATGACGTTCTTGCGGTTCAGAAAAATACCCACAACGCCGATCGTAAACAGGATGGCTGCGACCGCAAGGTAGTGGGTAAGGCCAACAGCCACGAAGTTAAGCCCCCTGCCCCGGTTTGACATCCCGCATCTCGATTGCGGAGGCCGGATTGCGCGCATTCTGTCGGGAAATCGATTGCCGGCGCACGCCGGGGCGATGCCGCAGTGTCAGCACGATCGCGCCGATCATCGCGACCAGCAGGATGAGGCCGGCGGTTTCGAAATAATAGACGTAATCCGTATAGAGGACGCGGCCGAGTGCCTCTGTATTGGTCAGATTGGCAGGTGTCGCATGAGGGATGGTGTGCGTCACTCCCGGCGCGAAGGCCCAAAAAACGCCGACAAGCACGAGTTCCACGGCGAGCACGACGCCCACCAGGCCGCCGAACGGCAGATATTGCAACGCGCCGTGCTTCAGTTCGGCAAAGTCGATGTCGAGCATCATCACGACGAACAGGAACAACACCGCGACCGCGCCGACATAGACGATAAGAAGGATCATGGCGAGAAACTCGGCGCCGAGGAGCACAAAAAGGGCCGCGGCATTGAAGAAAACCAGGATCAGGAATAGCACCGAATGCACGGGATTGCGGGCAGCGATCACAAGCACCGCCGCGAGAACCATGACGACCGAAAACAAATAGAAAGCAGCCGTCAACATCCAGGAATATCTATCCCCCTCATGTCGCCATTCTCAGCGGTAAGGCGCATCAAGTTCCAGATTGTGGGCGATTTCGCGCTCCCATCTGTCGCCATTGGCTAGCAGGCGTGCTTTGTCGTAGTAAAGCTCCTCGCGCGTTTCTGTCGAGAATTCAAAATTCGGTCCCTCCACGATCGCATCGACCGGACATGCCTCCTGGCATAGGCCGCAATAGATACATTTGACCATGTCGATGTCGTAGCGCGTTGTACGGCGACTGCCGTCGTCGCGTGGCTCGGCCTCGATGGTGATGGCAAGCGCAGGACAGACCGCTTCGCACAGCTTACAGGCGATGCAGCGTTCCTCGCCGTTTGAATAACGCCTGAGCGCATGTTCGCCCCGGAAGCGTGGGCTGAGAGGCCCCTTCTCGAACGGATAGTTAAGCGTCACTTTGGGCGCGAAAAAATATCGCATTGCGAGGCCAAAGCTCTTCACGAATTCCCAAAGGAAGATCGAACGTGCCGTGCGGTCGAGCCAAGCCATGAAAGCCTCACATCGCGTGGTGGCGAAAGACGAGGACGTATCCCGCCGTCACCACCACCCACAGAAGCGACAAAGGAAGAAACACCTTCCAGCCGAGCCGCATCAGCTGGTCGTAGCGATAGCGCGGTACGATGGTCTTCACCATCGCGAACAGGAAGAAGAAAATACAAACCTTGAGAAAGAGCCAGATGACGCCAGGGACTGCCGTGAAGGGCCAGATGCTCAGGGGCGGTAGCCAGCCGCCGCAGAACAGGATCGAGAGCATGGCGCACATGAGAACGGCATTGAGATACTCGCCGATCATGAACAGGAGGTAGGGGGTCGAGGAATATTCGACCATGAAACCGGCCACGAGTTCGGATTCCGCTTCGGGCAGGTCGAAAGGTGGCCGATTCGTCTCCGCCAGTGCGGACACGAAAAACACCACGAACATGGGAAAAAGGATCGAGAAGACGAACCAGCCATGTGTCTGTGCCCGCACGATATCGGACAGATTTAGGGAACCCGCAAACAACAGCACCGTGATAATGACGAAGCCGATCGAGACCTCGTAGGACACCATCTGCGCAGCGGATCGCAGGCCACCCAGAAACGGGTATTTCGAATTCGACGCCCAGCCGCCCATGATGATGCCGTAGACGCCAAGCGAAGAAACGGCGAAAAGATAGAGTATACCGACATTGATGTTGGCGATCACCCAACCGTCGTTCACAGGCACGACTGCCCAGCCGGCAAAGGCAAGCACAAAGGTGAGAAGCGGGGCGAGCAGGAATATCGCCTTGTTGGCACCCGCGGGGATCACCGGTTCCTTGAGCACGAACTTGAAGAAATCGGCGAAGGATTGCAGCAATCCGAAAGCGCCGACCACGTTAGGGCCGCGCCGCATCATCACCGCCGCCCAGATTTTGCGGTCGGCGAGCAGGAAATAGGCCAGCAACAACAACAGGACGACCGCAAAAATCCCGATCGAAAGCATCTGGCTGATGAACCAGGCCCAGCCATAGGGCATGAAAGTCTGAAAAAAATGCGTGAAGATCATGGGCTATTCCGCCGCCATCCTGGCCGTGCCAGTTACGAAGATGCGGCTGCATTCGGCCATGGTGTGACTCGCACGCGCGATCGGATTGGTGAGGTAGAAATCGTCGATGGGCGATGCGAGTGGGTGCGCCGTATCGAGCGAACCTGCCGCGCCAATCCCTCCCCATAGTCCCGCACTGGTTTGTACGCCTTGGGGTAACGCTCCATGTTCCGCGAATTGGGGGGCGTCGGAGGTGATGGCGCGACGCAAGGCATCGCGGTCGTCGTAAGGAAGCCGGCGGCCCACCACATCGGACAGCGCGCGCAGGATCGCCCAATCTTCCTTTGCATCCCCCGGCGGAAAGGTCGCCCGCCGGGCACGCTGTACCCTGCCCTCGAAATTCGCGTAAAGCCCTTCTTTCTCCGTATATGCGGCGCCCGGCAGCACAACATCGGCTCGATGCGCACCCGCGTCGCCATGCGTACCCTGATAGATAACAAACGCGGATCCCAGCCGGGTCATATCGATTTCGTCGGCGCCGAGCAGATAGAGGAAATCGATGTCTCCGGCCGTCGCACCTGCCAGTATTCCGTCGATATCGCGGCCGTTCTCACCCGGCACAAAGCCCAGATCCAACGCGGCCACCCGCGAGGCTGCGGTATGTAGGATGTTAAAACCATTCCAGCCGCCTTCGCTCGCCTTACCCGCCGGACCGATCATGCCGGTGTCGCCGGCAATCCTGACTGCGAGTTTCAGGATGGCAGTGCCATCGACGCGAGCGAGCGCGCCCGGTCCCAGAACCAACATGGGCCGCTTCGCGTCAGTCAGCACTTTCGTGAAGGGGTGACCCCCGTCTGCGATCGCCTCGAGTGCGTTTGCGCCAGTGCCAAGCTGCTCTACGGGGTAAGTGAGATCATATGCAGCGCCGACATTGGCAATCTTCAGGTTACCCTGGAGCCATGCCTTGCGAAGCCGCGCGTTGAGAACCGGCGCTTCCCAACGCAAATTCGTGCCGATCAGCAATACGGCGTCTGCAGCGTCGAGACCGGCGATCGTGGTGTTGAACAGGTAGGATTGACGTGGATGCGCTTGCAGCTTCGAGCCGTCCAGGCGGCAATCGAGATTGACGACGCCAAGCGCCGCCATCAGGTCTTTCAACGCCTTGATTTCTTCGGCCGCGGCGAGATCACCAACCAACGCCGCCATTCGATCCGGCTTGGTTGCATGTATGCGCGCGGCAATAGCGGCAAAGGCTTCAGCCCAGCTCACTGGCAACAACTTTCCATTCTTTCGGACGAAGGGCCGGTCCAGTCGCTGGCGGCCAAGGCCGTCGCAGGCTTGCCGTGCCTTGTCGGAAATCCACTCTTCGTTGATCTCTTCGTTCAATCGCGGCAACACCCGCATGACTTCGCGCCCACGCGTATCGACTCGGATATTGCAGCCCTGCGCGTCCATCACGTCGATGGATTCGGTCTTGCGCAACTCCCAGGGACGCGCGTTGAAAGCATAGGGCTTGGCGGTCAGCGCGCCTACGGGACAGATGTCGACGATATTGCCCGATAGCTCCGATGCGAATGCCTTTTCGAGATAGGTCGTGATCTCCATGTCCTCGCCGCGGCCAGTGGCGCCGAGATCCGGAACCCCGGCGACCTCCGTGGCGAAGCGCACGCAACGCGTGCACTGTATGCAGCGGGTCATGATCGTCTTGATCATGGGTCCCATATACTTGTCTTCCACCGCGCGCTTGTTCTCATTGAAGCGATGAAAAGCGGCGCGACCATAAGCCATCGCCTGATCTTGCAAATCGCATTCTCCGCCCTGATCGCAGATCGGACAATCCAGCGGATGGTTGATGAGCAGGAACTCCATCACGCCTTCGCGTGCCTTTTTGACAAGCGGCGACTTCGTGTTGATACATGCGGGCGTGCCGTCTTTGTTGGGGAAAATATCTTTCACCTGTAAGGCGCAACTCGCCTGCGGCTTGGGCGCTCCCACCCATTCCACGAGACACATGCGGCAATTGCCGGCGACGGACAGACGTTCATGATAGCAGAAACGAGGAATTTCCGCGCCGGCTTGCTCGCAGGCCTGCAGCAACGTCAGACTGTCGTCCGCTTCGATTTCTCTGCCGTCGACGATCAGTTTGCGCATCGCCTACTCCGCCGCCTGTGCTGTCGCAACGCCCTTGCGTACTGAAATGCGCCGCTCGATCTCCGGGCGGAAATGACGGATCAGACCCTGGATCGGCCACGCAGCGGCGTCGCCCAAGGCGCAGATTGTGTGCCCTTCGACTTCTTTCGTTACCTCCAACAGGAGATCGATTTCGGAGGCGCTCGCATCGCCCTTCTGCATGCGCGTCAGTACGCGCCACATCCAGCCCGTGCCTTCGCGGCAGGGCGTGCACTGTCCGCAGCTCTCGTGTTTGTAGAAGTAAGCCAGCCGCGCGATCGCTTTGACGATGTCAGTGGATTTGTCCATGACGATAACGGCAGCTGTACCGAGCCCGGATTGCACGTCCCTCAGTGCGTCGAAGTCCATCAATACGGTATCGCAGATGGATTTCGGTAATAGCGGCACGGAGGCGCCGCCGGGGATGACAGCCAGAAGGTTGTCCCATCCGCCCCGCACGCCGCCTGCATGTTTCTCGATGAGTTCCCTGAGCGGAATGCCCATTTCCTCTTCGACGTTGCAGGGCCGGTTCACATGGCCCGAGATGCAATACACCTTGGTGCCGACATTGTTTGGGCGGCCAATGCCCGCGAACCATTCCGCGCCCCGACGCAAAATCGTCGGCGCGACGGCTATCGACTCCACATTGTTGACAGTCGTGGGACAGCCGTAGAGACCAACATTAGCTGGAAAAGGCGGCTTCAGCCGTGGCTGCCCCTTCTTGCCTTCCAGGCTCTCCAGCAGCGCCGTCTCTTCGCCGCAGATATAGGCGCCGGCGCCGTGGTGGACGTAGAGATCGAAATCCCAGCCGTGAATGTTGTCCTTGCCAATAAGGCGGCCTTCATAGGCTTGATCGACCGCCGCCTGCAGATTTTCCCGCTCGCGAATGAACTCGCCGCGCACATAGATGTAACAGGCATGCGCCCGCATCGCGAAGGACGCAATTAGACAACCTTCTACAAGGTGGTGCGGGTCGTTGCGCATGATGTCCCGGTCCTTACAGGTTCCGGGTTCGGATTCGTCGGCATTGACGACCAGATAGTGCGGCCGCTCCTTCACCTCTTTCGGCATGAAAGACCATTTCAGGCCGGTGGGAAAGCCAGCGCCGCCGCGACCGCGCAAGCCCGACTTCTTCATGATGTCGACGATTGTGTCCGGACCTTTTTCCAGGATCGCTTTCGTGCCGTCCCATTGGCCGCGCGCCCGCGCGCCGGCAAGGCCCCAGTCATGGAAGCCGTAAAGATTCGTGAAGATGCGGTCTCTGTCGGCGAGCATTAGGCTTTCACCTGCGTCAACGTCGTCGCTCCACCGATGGGCTCAGATGAAAATCGCCCGTTCTGGGGACCGGGCTTCGGGCTCTCCCCGGCGCGAAAGGCGGCAAGAATGGCTTCTGTTTTGGCGGCATCGAGGTCTTCGTAGAAATCTTTGCCGATTTGCAGCATGGGCGCGTTCACGCAGGCGCCCAGGCATTCAACCTCCATCCATGAGAAAACGCCGTCCTTGGAAATTGCGTGCTGCTCAGGTGCAATGTGCTTTTTGCAGGCAGCTACAACTTCGTCCGAACCGGCCAGCCAGCACGGCGTCGTCGTACAGACCTGGACAAGATGCCTGCCGACCGGATTGAGATTGAACATCGTGTAAAAAGTCGCGACTTCGAGCGCGCGGATATAGGGCATCTCCAGCATCTGCGCGATCGCCTCGATCATGGGCTTCGTTACCCAGCCTTCCTGCTCCTGCCCGCGCCACAGCAGAGCGATGATGGCGGAGGCTTGGCGACCAGGCGGATATTTTTGAATTTCCTTTTCCGCCCGGGATTTGTTCTCTGGCGTAAAAACGAAGCCTGAAGGTTGCTCTGGGTTCAGTCGCCGCAAACTCACCGGTCGATCTCCCCGAAGACGATGTCTATCGACCCGAGCACGGCAGAGACGTCGGCCAGCATATGGCCTTTGCACAGGAAATCGATTGCCTGGAGATGCGGAAAACCCGGCGCGCGAATTTTGCAGCGATACGGTTTGTTGGTGCCGTCGGAAATCAGATAGACTCCGAACTCGCCTTTCGGCGCTTCGACCGCTGTGTAAGTCTCGCCTGCCGGAACGTGATAGCCCTCCGTAAATAGCTTGAAGTGATGTATCAGCGCCTCCATCGAGCGCTTCATCTCGCACCGCTTCGGAGGAACGATCTTGTGGTCGCCAGAGTTAACTGGCCCCTCCGGCATCTTCTCGATGCATTGTTTCATGATGAGATTCGACTGCCGCATCTCTTCCATGCGCATGAGGTAGCGGTCGTAGCAATCGCCGTTCTTGCCGACCGGAATCTTGAAGTCCAGTTCGGAATAACACTCATAGGGCTGGGCGCGTCTGAGGTCCCAGGCAAGCCCGGTGGAACGCAGCAACACGCCAGTGAAGCCCCAAGCCTCGGCATCTTCGCGCGAGACGATGCCGATGTCGACATTACGTTGTTTGAATATACGGTTTGCCGTGAGCAAACCTTCTATATCATCCAGTACTTTCGGAAAGTGCTCACAGAAAGCGTAGATATCGTCAGTCAGTCCCGCGGGCAAATCCTGATGGACGCCGCCGGTGCGGACATAGTTGGCGTGCATGCGCGAGCCGGAGGCACGCTCATAAAACACCATCAGTTTTTCACGCTCCTCGAAGCCCCAGAGCGGCGGCGTCAAGGCACCCACATCCAAGGCTTGAGTCGTGACATTCAGGAGATGCGACAGCAGACGGCCAATCTCGGAATACAACACACGAATATACTGGGCGCGTTTGGGCACTTCGAGCCCAAGCAACTTCTCAACTGCCAGCGAAAACGCGTGCTCCTGATTCATGGGCGCGACATAATCGAGGCGATCGAAATAAGGCAGCGCCTGCAGGTAGGTTTTGTGCTCGATCAGTTTTTCAGTGCCGCGATGAAGCAGACCGATATGCGGATCGATGCGCGTCACGATTTCTCCATCGAGTTCCATAACCAAGCGCAGGACGCCATGGGCGGCCGGGTGCTGCGGCCCCCAATTCATTGTCATGCGCTGACCTTCGAGGACGTCCGCCATCAACTCCCCCCCTTCGACGCCTTCTCATCGCCCGGCAAGATGTAACGCGCGCCTTCCCAAGGGCTCATGAAGTCAAAATCGCGGAATTCCTGCATGAGCTTTACTGGTTTATAGACAACGCGTTTCTGCTCTTCGTCATAGCGTGCTTCGACATAGCCCGTGAGCGGAAAATCCTTTCGAAGCGGGTAACCGGAGAATCCATAATCCGTCAACAAGCGGCGCAGGTCGGGGTGATCGGCGAAAGTAATGCCGTACATATCGAAGGCTTCGCGTTCGAACCAATTGGCGGCCGGATAGACGCAGACAATCGAGGGCACTGGCGTATCTTCGTCCGTGCGCAGCTTAAGCCGAATCCGCCGGTTGTCCGACAATGACAGCAAATGATAGACGATGTCGAAACGCTTTTCGCGCTGCGGCCAATCCACGCCGCAGATATCGATCAGCACCGCGAACCCCGCATGTTCGCGAAGAAATTGTGCGACCTCGACGATTCGACCGGTATCGATTTCGAGCGTCAACTCGCCAAGCACTTGTGTTTGGCTGAGCACGGCGCCCGAAAGCGCAGTCGCTATATCCTTGGCAAGTTCATCGAGGCCTTGAAGCATGGCAGACCTCAGCGCTCGATCATGCCGGTGCGGCGGATTTTCCGCTGCAGAAGCATGATGCCATACACGAGAGCCTCCGCGGTTGGCGGGCAGCCCGGTACATAAATATCGACCGGAACGATTCGATCGCAGCCCCGCACGACAGCGTAAGAGTAGTGGTAGTATCCGCCGCCGTTTGCGCAGGAGCCCATTGAAATCACGTAACGGGGCTCGGGCATCTGATCGTAGACCTTGCGCAATGCCGGCGCCATTTTGTTGGTAAGCGTGCCGGCTACAATCATGACATCGGATTGTCGCGGACTGGCCCGTGGTGCGAACCCAAACCTCTCGATGTCATAGCGCGGCATGCTTGCCTGCATCATCTCAACAGCGCAACACGCAAGCCCGAACGTCATCCACATGAGCGAGCCGGTCCGGGCCCAGTTGATGATGGCATCGGCACTGGCGACAACGAACCCCTTGTCCTGAAGTTCTGCCTGCATGACCTTGAAATAGGGATCATTGTCGGTGACGGGGCCACCGCCCTCCACCTGTGCCCGCGCCGCTGTTCCCGCCGGAACTATTCCCATTCGAGCGCGCCCTTCTTCCACTCGTAGATAAAGCCGACGGTAAGTACGCCCAGGAAAACCATCATCGACCAGAAAGCGAATACTCCGGTCTTCCCCAATGTGATCGCCCACGGAAACAGGAAGGCAACTTCAAGATCGAAAATGATGAACAGGATCGAGACGAGATAAAACCGGACATCGAATTTCATTCGCGCGTCGCTAAATGCGTTGAAGCCACATTCGTAAGCTGAAAGCTTTTCGGGGTCCGGTTTCGACGGCGCAATGAACAGCGGCAGCGCGATCAGGACGACACCGATCACACCCGCGATCCCAATGAAGAGGAGGATCGGGAGATACTCCAGTAAGAAGCTTTCCATGCCAGGGCCTCAAAGCCGGAACCACTTGGGAAGCGAGAAATCCGTGGTTTGGCTCAATTCACTTCGCGGGTGCAGTATAGGCGGCGTCGCCACTGTTGCAACGCGTGTTTCGCGCAAGAAGCCAGCATCCGCAAGGCCTTTTCCAAGGCTTTTTCGGCAATCTTTTCCATTTCCCGGACGCGGGAAATGGCGGGAGCGACGGGGCTCGAACCCGCGACCTTCGGCGTGACAGGCCGACACTCTAACCAACTGAGCTACGCCCCCGGGTGCTGCCCTAAAATCGGGGCGTCCCGCGAAAGAGGGCCGATGTAAGGTGCACCGGATAGCGTGTCAAGGTGACCACGGGCGTATGTAGCCAATGGTCTAACTGCCCCCTGGCGAGGCGTTGGAGCTTGGCTGTCGCCCGGGGTGCAGTTCCGCGGGTGTCAGCTTGCCATCGCCGTTCCTATCCAGTTGGTCGAACAGAGAGCGTGGCGTGGCGGCGAACTCTTCGAAGTCAACACATCCATTGTGCTTGAAATCGATGAGCGGAGATGCCGTTGAGGCATCCACCTTCCACCGCTGTTCATTGATCGCGCGCACTTCGCTTTCGTCCAGACAGCCATCATGATTACCGTCCGCCTTGGCGAAATCAGTGTGGAGGCCAGCCTCGAGGGCGGCCCGTGTAACAATACCGTCCTTGTCTGCATATTTTTCGATCATTTCAGTCGGAGGGTGCCATTCTTCCGCTGAGGGCGCATGTTTGCGCGGACCACCACCCATCAAGCCGCAACCTGTGGCGGTCAGTAGGGTCAACGCCATGACGCTGCCCAGTAGCTTGGTCATCCACGACAACTCCACCAGTTTCGGCATCTCGATTTGGACCGGACGCTTACGTCAAGGCTTGCAAGAATATCCTGCTGTCTACCGACCATAATTGGTAGGCGGTGACGGGCTCGAACCGCCGACCCCTTCGGTGTAAACGAAGTGCTCTTCCAGCTGAGCTAACCGCCCGTCACGGAGGGAACGGATGTATAACACTCTCACCTGCAACCGTGCAGCAATATTGCATAGCTTGCGGCAACTGCCTGACGTCAGCCGAAGCGTGTCTGGCGAGGACGTCTGAGTGCGCTGCTAGTTGAGGGCATCCTTCAACTGCTTGCCCGAGCGAAACCGCGGCTGCTTCGACGGCTTGATATGGATTTCTTGTCCCGTCTGCGGATTACGGCCCTTGCCGCCAGCACGACTCGCAACAGCGAAAACGCCAAAGCCCGTAAGCCGAACCTCGTCGCCTGCTTTCAACGCGTCAGTAATGACCTCAAGCATGCCGTCCACAGCTTTGGTCGCGTCATTTTTCGCGAGACCTGTACGGTCCGAAAGCTGCTGAATTAGATCGTTTTTGTTCACAGGCGGGCTCCTTTGAGCGATTCGTTCCCGTATCACAGAGTCTAGGACTGGCAACCTCCCCTAGCCAAGTCAAATACCGCACAATTCGGCGTTTTCTACAAGAAAAAGCCCGGATCGCTGGACGATCCGGGCCTTTAACGAAACTGTCCGGTTCCGGCTAATGTGTAACGACCGGATCTCCATCTGTATCTTTAAGTTGCGCCGCGCGGGCCACGATTTCGGGTTCTTCCCAGACAATGGGTTCGGGTTGCCGTACCAATGCGATCTTGAGTACATCCTCGACATTGGAGACCGGTATTATCTTCAGACCCGATTTCACATTGTCCGGAATTTCCGCCAGGTCCTTTTCGTTCTCGGCGGGAATGATCACTGTCTTCAAACCGGCTCGTAAAGCCGCCAACAGTTTCTCTTTGAGACCACCGATCGGCAGTACACGACCACGCAAAGTGACCTCACCCGTCATTGCGACGTCCCGTCGAACGGGGATGCCGGTCAGCACCGAAATGATCGAGATGGCCATGGCAACGCCTGCAGACGGGCCATCCTTGGGCGTTGCGCCTTCGGGCACATGCACATGTATGTCCCTCTGGTCGAAGGTCGGCGGTTTGATGCCAAACGACGTCGCTTTCGAACGCACATAAGAACGCGCGGCGTCGATCGATTCTTTCATTACGTCGCCGAGCTTGCCGGTCGTCTGCATGCGGCCCTTGCCCGGAAGCATAACGGATTCGATTTGCAATGTTTCGCCGCCCACTTCCGTCCATGCCAGACCTGTCACCACACCGACGTGATCTTCCCCCTCAATCTCACCATAGCGGAACTTACGGACACCCGCGAAAACTCCCAGATTTTCGGGCGTGACTTCGATCGATTTGGTGTTACCCGAGACGATCTCCTTCACCGCCTTGCGTGCGAGATTGGCAATCTCACGCTCAAGATTGCGAACGCCGGCCTCCCGCGTGTAATAGCGGATCAGATCACGCAACGCCGGATCGGAGATCTTCCACTCCGTGTCCTTGAGACCATGCGCTTTGACTTCCTTTGCGATGAGGTGACGCTTGGCGATTTCTACCTTCTCATCCTCCGTGTAACCCGGAATGCGGATGATCTCCATGCGATCCATCAGGGGTTGCGGCATGTGCAGCGTGTTGGCAGTGGTAATAAACATCACGTCAGAAAGATCGAAATCGACTTCGAGATAGTGATCGTTGAACGTGTGATTTTGTTCAGGATCGAGCACCTCCAGCAGCGCCGATGATGGATCGCCGCGCCAATCGGCGCCGAGTTTATCGATTTCATCGAGCAGGAAGAGTGGATTAGCCGATTTTGCCTTCTTCATCGACTGTATGATCTTGCCCGGCATGGACCCGATATAGGTACGCCGATGTCCGCGGATTTCCGCTTCGTCACGTACCCCCCCCAAGCTCATTCGTACGAACTCACGGCCCGTGGCACGTGCGATCGATTTGCCAAGGGATGTCTTGCCGACGCCAGGAGGGCCGACAAGGCACAGAATCGGCCCCTTCATTTTGCCCGCACGTTGCTGCACGGCGAGATATTCAAGGATACGCTCCTTGACCTTGTCGAGGCCATAATGGTCTTCGTGAAGGACACCCTCGGCGAGCTTGATATCCTTCTTGATCTTGGACTTCTTGCCCCAAGGCAGCGCGAGCAGCCAGTCGAGATAGTTGCGCACAACTGTCGCTTCCGCCGACATCGGGCTCATCTGGCGCAGCTTCTTGACTTCGGCTTGCGCTTTTTCGCGCGCCTCCTTCGAAAGCTTCGTCTTGCGTATGCGTTCTTCGAGCTCGTTCAACTCGTCGCGGCCTTCTTCGCCTTCGCCGAGCTCCTTCTGAATCGCCTTCAGCTGTTCGTTCAAGTAGTATTCGCGTTGCGTCTTTTCCATCTGACGCTTCACACGCGTACGGATCTTGCGTTCGACCTGAAGCACGCCGATCTCGCCTTCGATAAGGCTAAGTACGCGTTCCAGCCGCTCTACCGTGTTGAGCGTCTCCAACAATTGCTGCCTGTCGGAGATTTTGACCGACAGATGCGAAGCAACGATGTCGCTCAACCTTGCCGGATCGTCGATTTGCGCAAGAGATGCCAAGGTCTCTGCAGGCACCTTCTTGTTGAGTTTGACGTAATTTTCAAAGTTCGCCTTGACGGTACGGACAAGCGCCTCGGTTTCCTTGGCATCGCCGCTATTGTCGGGCAAACGCTCAAGGGTTGCTTGGAAGAAATCCGTACGGGGAGTAAATCCTGTCACCAGTGCTCGAGACTTGCCTTCGACGAGTACGCGTACCGTCTGATCGGGGAGTTTCAGTAGCTGGAGTACCGTCGCCATCGTTCCAATGCGGTGTAAATCCTTGTCTGTCGGATTGTCGTCGGAAGCATTCTTCTGCGTGAGCAGAAGAATTTGCTTCTCCTCGCTCATCACTTCTTCGAGCGCGCGAACTGATTTCTCACGCCCTACGAAAAGCGGAACTATCATATGCGGAAATACAACGATGTCCCGGAGGGGCAATACAGGCGCCACGAGGCCGCCTGACTCGTTTTTCGGTATGTTTACAATGTCGGATTCGGACATTCTGTTCTCCTGGCCGGATCCTACCGATCCGGCTGACTGGGGCAGCCGCTCCCCGAATGGGCGAACGTCGCCTAATGAAAGAGCCGCCCGACCGGGCCGACTCCCGAGCGAGTAACGTGGTCCTCCAGGACGTTTCTTTCAAGATATCCGGCCCGGACTCGTCCAGCGCCCCTTTTTCAGGATGCGGCGTTCTGCTCGCGGGCCTGACCCTTGTCTGAATAGGTGTAGAGCGGGCGGGAGCGGCCGTCGACAACGTCCGACGTTATTACGACTTCCTGAACCCCGTTCAGGGTTGGGAGTTCGAACATGGTCTCCAGCAGGATACCCTCCAGGATCGAGCGTAGGCCGCGTGCGCCGGTCTTGCGCTGAATCGCGCGGCGCGAGATAGCGTGCAGCGCTTCTTCCTGAAACCGCAGCTTGACGCCTTCCATTTCGAACATGCGTTGATACTGCTTGGCCAGCGCGTTCTTGGGCCGTGTCAGAATTTCGATCAGCGCCGTCTCGCTCAGGTCGCCCAAGGTAGCGATCACCGGAAGGCGGCCGATAAATTCCGGGATCAGGCCGAATTTCAGCAGGTCTTCCGGCTCCACTTCCCGCAAAACTTCTCCGGTGCCGCGTTCGTCGGGCGCGCGGACGACGGCACCGAAGCCCATGGATGTACCATGGGTGCGCGAGGAGATGATTTTCTCAAGCCCTGCAAAGGCACCACCGCAGATGAACAGGATATTGGTCGTGTCCACTTGCAGGAATTCCTGCTGTGGATGCTTGCGGCCGCCTTGCGGCGGCACACTGGCGATCGTGCCTTCCATGATCTTAAGGAGCGCTTGTTGTACACCCTCGCCGGAAACGTCGCGTGTGATAGAAGGATTGTCGGATTTGCGGCTGATCTTGTCGACCTCGTCGATATAGACGATGCCCCGTTGCGCCCGTTCGACATTATAGTCGGCATTCTGAAGCAACTTCAGAATAATGTTTTCCACATCCTCTCCGACATATCCCGCTTCGGTGAGCGTGGTGGCGTCAGCCATCGTGAACGGAACATCCAGGATACGCGCCAGGGTTTGCGCCAGCAGAGTCTTCCCGCAGCCCGTCGGACCCACTAACAGAATATTGGATTTGGCAAGCTCGACATCGCCATTCTTGCCGGAGGCGTTGATCCGTTTGTAGTGATTGTGAACGGCAACGGACAGCACCTTCTTCGCATGTTGCTGACCGACCACGTAATCGTCGAGAACCCTGAAGATTTCCGCCGGCGAAGGCACGCCGTCGCGGGACTTCATGAAGGAGGTCTTGTTTTCCTCCCGAATGATCTCCATGCACAACTCAACGCATTCATCGCAGATGAACACGGTCGGGCCGGCAATCAGCTTCCGCACTTCGTGCTGGCTCTTGCCGCAGAAGGAACAATACAGCGTATTTTTCGACTCGCCGCCGCTCACCTTACTCATAGGTACTCCTCGGACGCCTGTGCCGTAATCCCGGCTCGCCTGAGCCTGACGTTAACCCGTGCGCCTGCACGTTCCGCGCCAGCCATCTTACGTCCCCATTCGACCACGTCGGGCGGAGTAGGATCAAGAATTGTTTAAGCTGAATCAATCGCTTCGTCCGCGTTAAGGCTATTGGACTTTTCACAACGTCTCAGCCGATTCCGGCCGGCGGGACAATACCCTGTCTACCAACCCGAAGGCCTTTGCCTCGTCCGCCGTCATATAAGTATCGCGATCGAGGGCTTTTTCAACACTTTCTAGGCTTTGCCCGGTGTGCTTCACGTAAATGTCGTTTAGCCGGCGCTTGAGCTTGAGCACTTCTTGGGCATGCCTCGCAATGTCGGCGGCAGATCCATAGAAAGAGGCAGAGGGCTGATGAACGAGAACCCGGGAATTGGGCAGGCAGAACCGCATATCTTTCTTCCCGGCACACAGCAGAAGCGACGCTGCGGAGGCGGCTTGGCCGACGCATAACGTCTGAACTGCAGGCCTGATGTATTGCATTGTGTCGTAGATTGCGAGCCCGGCGGTGACCACCCCCCCCGGCGAATTGATGTACATTGAAATCTCCTTCTTGGGGTTTTCCGCCTCAAGAAAGAGTAGCTGTGCGGTAATCAGGCTCGCACCGTAGTCTTCAACCGGACCGGTAACAAAGATGATGCGCTCTTTGAGCAGCCGGGAATAGATATCATAAGCTCGTTCGCCGCGGGCGGTCTGTTCGACCACCATGGGGACGAGCGTATTCATGTAGACGTCGCGCGGATCCTGCATGATCCAGAATTGCCTCCTGATTCTAAGACCTAGCCTAGAGCCGTGTCGAACACTGTCAATTCACGCATTTTGCCAGTCAGAGACAGCCAGAGACAACCTTGCTCGAAACAAGGTTATTTAATGGCTTATCCGACGCCGGACGTATCGGGCATGTACCCTATTTGGGGTGTCCTCAAACAGGTGGACCCTCGTCTACCGCCGCCACGGCCTCACGGGCCGAGGGGCCCTGCAATTTCTGTTGTGCCTCATCGGGATCCAGGAAGAGTGTCTCTCGATCAATCTTGCGCTCGGCCACCTGCGCCAATTCGGCAATAAAATCGACGACTTTCTCTTCGAAGATGGGAGCGCGGAGTTCCGCCTGGGCCTGTGCATTGTTGGAGTAAAAATTGAAGACCTGCTGCTCCTGTCCCGGATACTGACGCGCGCGCGCCGCAGCAGCGTTCTGAATTTCGTCCGCGGTCACGCCGATACCATTTTGCTCTCCGACGCGAGCAAGCACGAGGCCGAGGCGTACGCGGCGTTCAGCAATATCGTGATATTCCTTCTTCAGCTCGTCTTCCGTCTTGCCCTCATCTTCTGGGGTCTTGCCCTCGCGTTTTAATTCTGCCTCGACTTGGTTCCATATAGTGCCAAATTCACCTTCCACCATGGTTGCAGGCAAAGAGAAGGAGTGCGCCGAATCAAGAGCATCGAGAATACGTCGCTTAAGATGCATACGACTCGCGCGAGCAAAGTCCGTTTTGAGCTGATCGCGTACGCGTGTTTTCAAAGTTCCGATAGAATCGACGCCGAGCTTCTGAGCAAGAGCATCGTCGATCACAAGACCGTCCGGTTTTTTGACTTCTTTGACCGTGACGGCGAATTCGGCATCCTTGCCCGCGAGCGTGGCCTCCGGATAGTCCATGGGAAAAGTGACCTTAACTTCACGTCCTTCGCCTGCCTTGGCTCCCACGAGTTGTACCTCGAATCCGGCAATGAATTGACCAGAACCCAACACGAGGTTGAAATCCTCTGCTTTGCCCCCCGCAAACTCTTCGCCGTCCACCCGACCGGTGAAATCGATCGTTACAGCATCTTTGTCTTCGGCAGGTCCGCCCGCCTCACGCAATGAATAGGTGCGCCCCTGCTCCGCAAGCCGTGCAACGGCCTCGTCGACATCTTCGTCGGTTACGTTGGAAACCAGCTTTTCAACTTCAAGCTTTGTGATATCCGCCAACTCGAAATCCGGCATGAGATCCACTTTGATCGTGAATTCCAGGTCGGCCTTGCCGTCCACCACCTGCTGCATCTCGCTCAGAACATCGACTTTCGGCGGGAATGCGGGTTTGAGCGAGCGTTCCTGAACGGTTTGCCGACTGGTTTCGGAAACGGCCTCCTCGACAATCTCGTTCATCACGGATTTGCCGAGTGTTTTTTTGAGAAAAGACGTAGGAGCCTTTCCCGGCCTGAACCCCTTGAGTTGAAGCCGCGGCTTCATCTCCTCGATGCGGCTGGTGAGACGAGCATCTAGATCGTCTGCGCCGATCACAATCGTGAATTCGCGGCGCAGGCCTTCGGAAACTGTCTCGGTAATCTGCATGTTCAAATTCCTCGCATCGATTCTTGCCGCGTGCTGGTGCGGGCGGAGGGACTTGAACCCCCACGACTTTCGTCACGAGAACCTAAATCTCGCGTGTCTGCCGATTCCACCACGCCCGCTTCTGGGGCACTTCCGGCAACAAATTCCTTAAGCCTACAGCCGGAAGGGCGCCCCTATATCAGGGGTTTTCCTGAGTGACCAGTGCTTAGGCCAAAGTCCGTTCGTACCAGGCCACGTCCCAGAAGCGGCCAAATTTGCGGCCAACTTCACGATAAGTGCCAACATGACGAAATCCGGTAGCCTTGTGCAGCCTGACAGAGGCCTCATTGGGTAACGCAATACCCCCATACGCGCGATGCAAATCTGCACCCTGCAACCCTTCGAAGAGCACCGTGTAAAGCCTGCGACCTAAGCCTTTTCCGCCCTTGTCCGGAGCTAGGTAAACACTCGTTTCTACGGACGTCTCGTAGGCTGCTTTTTCCTTGAATTTGCTCGATGAAGCCCAGCCTATCACCTTTTCTTCGTGCTCGGCGACGAAGCATTGATACGGGCCCTTGGCAGAGAAATCCGCAAACCAGACCAACCGCTGTGCAAGTGAACGCGGCTCGACATCGAAGGTGATATGCGTGTTGACGACATAGTGATTGTAGATATCGAGAAGCGCGGGAACATCGCCGGGCCTCGCCTGCCGGATCGCGGGTTCGCTCATTCCGCTAAGCTCTTCAGAGCGGCCAACACAGCGGGGAGGACTTGGGGCAGGTCTTCAGCAATGAGCCCTTCGCCAAAACGGGACGCCGCCTCGCCATGAAGCCAGACGCCCGCCGCGGCCGCGGCGAACGAATCCAGACCCTGTGCGAGCAGTCCGCCGATAAATCCGGCCAATACGTCGCCCGTGCCCGCGGTCGCCAATGTTGGCGGCGCATTTGTATTGACGACGACGCGTCCGTCCTGCGACGCAACGACTGTATCCGGCCCCTTGAGCACCACCGTGCATTTTGCAGCAGCCGCTGCAATACGAACAGCGGCGATACGGCTGGGAGACTGCGCAAGCAGTCCTGGAAAAATGCGGTCGAATTCTCCGGCGTGGGGTGTGAGAACTGCCGGGTCCCGTAACAAAAGGAACAAAGCTTTCGGGTCGTCGGCGAACGATGTCAGTGCGTCTGCATCGATCACGACCCTGGCAGGGCTGTTCAGGACCGCAGCAACCATATCCTGCGTTGCGCGGCCGATCCCGCAACCCGGCCCTATGACCACGGCGTTTAATCGTCGGTCCCGCAGCAATTCCACTATACCCTCCGTCCCGGAGAACGGCTTGACCATGACGGCAGTCAGAGCGCCGGCATTGACTGAAACGGCATCCATTGGGCTTGCGACGCTGACAAGCCCGGCGCCCGATCTCAGCGCGGAAATTGCAGCCAGGCGGGCTGCACCAGTCGTGTGGGCAGGGCCGCTCACGATGACGGCATGTCCGCGGCCATATTTGTGCCCAAGGGGGGCGGGCCATGGGTAGGACATGCTCCACAACGAGGGCGAATTTTCAAAAACCTGCGGATTGACCGCGTCCAGAGCGGCCTCGGGAATGCCAATTTCCGCTACCCTAACCTCCCCACACCGAAGTCGACCGGGCATCAGCACGTGGGCAGGCTTTTTGCGAAAAAAGGTTACTGTCAAATCGGCTTCGACGCAGACACCACAAATCCCGTCAAGCGGTCGAGCCAAATCGCCCTGCAGACCACTCGGCACATCGACAGCAACCACTGGCGCGTTGGACGCATTGAAAGCTAAGACAGTTTCCTTGGCCATGCCATCGAGCGGGCGTACGAGCCCCGCGCCAAACAGTGCATCGACGATCAACCCGGCTCCGCCAACAAGTCCGGGCGAGCAAGACTCAACGTTGCCCGGCCATCGCATTGCCATTTCGCCCGCATCGCCTTTCAGCCTGGCGCGGTCGCCCAACAACGCGAGCCGCACATCCCATCCGCGTTCCAAGAGATGACGCGCGACGACGAAACCGTCTCCTCCATTATTTCCAGGACCCGACAACACCAAAGTCGGACGTGGCATCCAGCGCCTTACGATCTCGTCGGCTACCGCGCGACCGGCGTTTTCCATCAGCGCCAAGGGCAAAGCGCCGTGTTCTGCGGCGAAGCGGTCAGCGACATACATTTCTTCCACCGTGAGAATTTCGCTTGGCACGATGTACAGGCCTCAGAACCCGGGCGGCGCCCTATCGTATAACGGATTTGTCGCTTCGTACGCCGCCGATGCGGCGAGTACGCCGGCGTCGTCGAACATGCGGCCAACGATTTGCAGTCCCACCGGCAGGCCTTCCGGCGTAAAGCCGCAATTGATGCTCGCGGCGGGTTGCTGCGTGAGGTTGAAAGGAAAACTGAACGGCGTCCAAGCCATCCACGCGTTTCCATCATCATCCAGCGGCGTGAGTTGCCCTGCTTCGAAAGCCGGCGTCGCGACCGTCGGTGTCAGGAGAAAATCGTAGGTTTCCATGAATTGTCGCATCTTGCCGCCATAGGCACCGCGAACAGCGTTGGCTTGCAAATACTCTTTGAGCGTCAGCGCTTTCCCCTCCTCTGCCATTCGGCGAAGACCCGGATCGAGCAATACCGTCTTTTCCGGTGACAGACCGCGCAGCAAGAGGCCTGCGCCCGCCCACCATAGCGTGCGGAAGACAGGTCCCGGATCGTCGAGGACGGGATCGGTTTCCTCCACCCGTGCGCCCAAGTGTTCAAAATGCTTCGCCGCCGCAGCGACCAAGGCTTCCACAACTGGCGAGACTTTATTTACATAACCGAGCCGCGGACTGAACGCGATCCGTTTTCCTTTCATCAATTCCCCGAGTCTTGCAGTGTAGTCCGCGCCGTCAAAAGGCAGCGCGTGCCAATCGCGGGCGTCGGGCCTGGCAATTGCGTTCAACAATAGAGCTGTGTCGCGAACGGTCCGGCTCATCGGCCCAATATGGGCAACCGTACCGAAGGGCGACAGCGGATAGGCGGGAACGCGGCCGAAACTCGGCTTCAGCCCGTATATTCCTGAAAAGCTCGCCGGTATTCGGATCGAACCACCACCATCCGTACCCAACGCTAACGGCGTGAACCGCGCGGCAAGCGCAGCAGCCGAGCCGCCTGACGAGCCGCCGGGCGTTCTGGCGCGGTTCCAAGGATTACGCGTGACGCCGGACAGCGGACTGTCCGTTGAGCCTTTCCAGCCGAATTCGGGTGTCGTTGTTTTCCCGATCAGCACCGCACCGGCTTCCCGCAGGCGTGCGACGGCAGGGGCGTCTTCCGTCCACGGTCCCTCGCGATCGACGGTCAACGACCCCCGCCGCGTCGGCCAACCTTTGGTCAGCAAAAGGTCCTTTACAGCCACTGGAACGCCGTCTAGCGGCGAAAGCGGCTCACGCATGCTCCAGCGGCGCTCGGAGTCCCGTGCCTCGTGTAGCGTCCTTGCAGCGTCGATCAGGCAAAAAGCGTTGATCTCGGCATCCAACGCTTCTATCCGGCCAAGGCAGGCTTCCGCGACCTCGACAGGCGAAAGTGTGCCCGATGCAAAAGCCGCCGACAGGTCTGCCGCAGACATCTCGTGCGGGTCCCGCACCATTCAGTTTACGTCCGTTTCCGCTTCGACGCCGTGTTCAATGAGGCGGAGGCTTCCGGCCGCGACTTCCAAGACGGTTATCGAGCAATTGTCCGGATGGAAAAGGACGACGCGGTCGTCGCTGAGGCTCGCCCCCAGGGCGACATTTATCGCGATGAAATGACTGAAGATGACGGTATCTTCGCTCAGATTGACCAGCGCGTCGATCGCCTCCTCCCGCCACTGCGCAAGACCGCGAGACGCCGAACGCCATGTGCCTTGCATGAAAGCCCGAAGCCACTCGCCGCGGTCGGCGAGGCCGGTCTGCGGCGAAGGTATCTCTGCTACCGCATTTTCGATCGCAGGCTGGCATTGCCAAAGCTGTACCAGCGGTTCGGCTGTTTCCTGAGCTCTTCGAAGCGGGCTAGAAACGATTGCGAGCGGCCCAAGAGGGAAGAGCCGTTGCGCGACGGCTTCCGCCTGAGCGCGACCTGTGTCGTCGAGACCGGGATCGATGCTTTCGGCATAACCCGCTGCAGCCTTGCCATGCCGAACGAGGTATAGACGCGTCACTGCTTTCCCGCCTCTGCTACCAGGGCAACCCACACAGATCGATCACGCCTTCAGGTGGCCATATATGCGAAGGCAGAAGCATCGGTGCCATCAGATCGAAACATAAAGGACCGGCCGGCTGTTCGGCAAATACGTTTCCGCCGAATTTGTGCCAACCCAGCCGCTCGTAGAAACGCTCGTTGTGCGACTCGCAAAAAAGCAGGCCGAAATCGACGTCCTGTGACTCGAAAAAATTCACTGCGCCGCGTAAAGCCGCGCCGGCATACCCGCGCCGCCGGGCTTGATTTGCCGTCATCACGCCGCCAATGCCACCGATCTTGACGGGGCGGCCATTGAGCATCGCGTTGCGAAGGAATATCCCGACATGACAGACCACGACATCTTCGATACTTCCGATGACGCGCTTGTCCGCGCGCGCCCAAACGACGTCGCGCCAGATCACACCGGCCATCACCTCCGGCGTATAGACCTCAGCGTCCAGGGCTGCGACCAATGCCCAGCCCGCATCGCCTTCCACGATATCCACGCGCATCTTAATCCTGCTTGGCGAAGTAGCGCTCCAACCTGAGCAGCGCTTCCTCGATCAATTCGCGCTTCTTACAGAAGGCGAAACGCACGAAATGATCAGGCTCACCGCTTTCGAAGAAGCCGCTGAGCGGAATGAGAGCTACGCCCGCCTCGCGCACCAGCCGCTGACAGAAGACGTGATCTGTTTCGTTCGTGAGCGGGCGAATTCCCACCGTCAGAAAGTAGGTCCCCTCGCAGGCCAGAACGTCGAAGCCCAGACGTGCTAGCCCGCTCGCCAGCAGGTCGCGATTATCCTGAAGCGATTTTGTGAGGTTGAGCGCGAAATTCATTTCTCGCTCAATCGCATAGGCGGTACCTCGCTGCAGGGCGGGCGGTGTGGTAAAAGTCAGAAACTGGTGGGCCTTTGCGATCACCTCTATCAGCGGCGCCGCGCCCATCACCCATCCCACTTTCCAACCCGTAAGCGAAAACATCTTCCCCGCGGAGCCAACGCGCACGACGCGATCTCTCATACCGGGATAGGCGATCAACGGCTTGAAGGGGCGCCCAGCGAAAACGAGGTGCTCGTAGACCTCATCACAAATGGCGAATGCTTTGGAGCTTCGCAGAATCCGGGCGGCTGCCGCGAGCTCCCCCTCTTCGAAGACGCGGCCGATGGGGTTGAGCGGTGTGTTGAACATGACGACACGGGTCCTGGAAGTCATCTGCGCCTCAAGCGCCTGCTCGTGAAGCCGCCAGTCCGGCGGCGCGAGCTTGACCGTTCGCACCGTGGCGCCGGCTGCCTCTGCGATGGGCCGGTAAGAGTCGTAGGCGGGCTCGATCAGCACGACTTCATCGCCGGGGCCAAGCAGCGCGAGAATACTCGCCGTCAGCGCTTCCGTGCCACCCGAGGTAACTAGCACCTCGCGTTCAGGGTCGAAATCGAGACCGTAGAAACGTCGAGCGTGAGCTGCGATCGCACGACGCAGTTCGGGAAGGCCCCGGGTGGGCGGGTATTGATTGGGACCCTCGATAAGCGCCCTGGCAGCTTCCTGCCGGATGGCGAGAGGTCCATCCTCATCCGGAAAGCCCTGCCCCAGATTGATCGCGCCATGTTCGACGGCAAGCGCGGACATGACGGAGAAAATCGTCGTCCCCAAGGTACCGAACACGGGGTTAAAGCCTGTCGGCGCCTGATCGCTTTCCATCGGAAACGCCTTATCGGATAGATGGAGGTTTGGCAAAGAAATCGACGCGCTTTCGCCTTGTCCAGCTTCGTGGCCCACAAATTGCGCACTTAGCACAATAAATATGCAATTATTCCGGGATTAGCCGCGTACCTTTGCCCCAACTTATCAAAAACCCGCTAAAATCGTGCGTAAACCGCCAATTCGAAACTGGCACGAGCCCTGCTAATTCGCTAATGGGAACGGACGATGCGGCACCCGCCCAGGAGTGCGTCCATGAAAAAAATCGAAGCCATCATCAAGCCTTTCAAGCTCGACGAGGTGAAGGAGGCGTTGCAGGAAGTCGGTGTCCAGGGGATCACTGTGACCGAAGCCAAGGGTTTCGGCCGGCAGAAGGGTCACACGGAGCTTTACCGCGGCGCGGAATATGTTGTGGATTTTCTGCCCAAGGTAAAAATCGAGATTGTCGTACCGACCGAAAGGTTGGAGGCAGCAGTGGAAGCCATTCAGAAAGCTGCGCGTACCGGTCGCATCGGCGACGGAAAGATCTTCGTGCTCGATGTTCAGGAAGCTATCCGCATCCGCACCGGAGAGACAGGCACCGACGCCATCTAGAGTTCAACCGCGGGCTACATCCCGCATCGTTCACACGCGAAGGGAAGACCAGAGGCCATGGCCAATGCAGACAGCATTTTGAAGCTTATCAAGGACAAAGAGATCAAATTCGTCGATCTGCGCTTTACCGATCCGCGCGGCAAATGGCAGCATGTGACATTCGATCTGTCGCTTGTGGACGAAGACTTCCTCACCAACGGAACGATGTTCGACGGTTCGTCTATCGCGGGCTGGAAAGCCATCAACGAATCCGACATGACGCTCGTGCCCGACTGCGACACAGCGATCATAGACCCGTTCTTTGCACAAACGACTCTGGCCCTGTTTTGTGATGTCGTGGAGCCGACCACGGGTCAGCCTTACGCGCGCTGCCCGCGCTCGATTGCCAAAGCGGCCGAGAAATACGCAGCCTCGTCCGGCGTCGGCGATACGGTTTATTTCGGGCCCGAGGCAGAGTTTTTCATCTTCGACGATGTCCGTTTCGATACGACAATGAACAAAGGCTTTTACTTCATCGATTCCGCCGAGGGGGCCTATAATTCCGGCACCGAATACGATGCCGGAAATCTGGGGCATCGCCCGGCCGTCAAAGGCGGTTATTTTCCCGTTCCACCGGTCGACTCCGCGCAGGATATCCGCAGCGAAATGCTGGCTGTAATGGGCGATCTTGGAATCGAACCCGAAAAACACCATCACGAAGTCGCCTGCGCGCAGCACGAATTGGGTTTCAAATTCAAAACACTGACACGCTGCGGCGACGCCATGCAGATATACAAATACGTGATCCACCAGGTCGCCGCGGCCTATGGCAAGACAGCGACATTCATGCCGAAACCCGTCTACGGTGATAACGGCTCCGGCATGCATGTGCATCAATCGATCTGGAAAGGTGGCAAGCCGCTGTTCGCGGGATCCGGCTATGCTGATCTGTCCGACACCTGCCTTTATTACATTGGCGGCGTCATCAAGCATGCTAGGGCTGTCAACGCCTTCACGAACTCCCTGACGAACTCCTACAAACGCCTGATCCCCGGCTTTGAGGCGCCGGTGTTGCTCGCCTATTCGTCGCGCAATCGGTCCGCATCCTGCCGCATTCCCTTCTCGTCGAGCCCCAACGGCAAACGTGTCGAGGTCCGGTTCCCCGACGCGGGGTCCAATCCCTATCTCGCCTATGCCGCGTTGCTGATGGCTGGGCTCGATGGAATCGAGAACAAGATTCATCCCGGCGATCCGATGGACAAGGATTTGTACTCCCTGCCGCCGGAAGAACTCAAGGAAGTACCGACCGTGTGCGGTTCGCTACGCCAGGCGTTGGAATGCCTCGACGCGGACCGCGCCTTCCTGAAGAAGGGCGGCGTCTTCTCCGACGATTTCATCGACAGCTACATCGAACTCAAGATGAGCGAGGTGTATACATTCGAACACGCACCGCACCCGGTGGAATTCAAAATGTATTACAGCGTGTAGGATCATATCTCCTTTCGAACGAAATTGGGCCGGGAGCGATCCCGGCCTTTTTCGTTGTGCCGTGCGAAACGGGCGGCCATCGATTAGTGTTCGGCGAGCGAATCGTTTTCAATCCACATGTGGCTCTGAATGGCAAAAACACCTGACCTTTTCGAGGCGCCGTTCGCGTCTTCCAAAGCCTACACTGCCAAGGACATTGAAGTGCTGGAGGGGCTCGAACCCGTCCGGCGGCGGCCAGGCATGTATATCGGGGGGACGGACGAACGCGCTTTGCACCACTTGGCTGCCGAAATCCTAGACAACGCGATGGACGAAGCCGTCGCAGGGCACGCGACGCGTATAGAACTCGAACTTCTCCCTGAAGACGTGCTGACAGTCCGCGACAACGGCCGCGGTATCCCCGTGGACCCGCATCCCAAATTCAAGACCAAATCGGCACTCGAAGTGATCATGACTACCCTACACGCGGGTGGGAAGTTCGGCGGCAAGGTCTATGACACGTCGGGAGGTCTGCACGGTGTGGGCGCATCGGTTGTTAATGCGTTGTCCGAATGGATGGAAGTCGAGGTGGCCCGCGACAAGCAGGGTCACAGGATGCGCTTCGAGCGCGGCCATGCCGTCGGCAAATTGAAAAACACTGGCAACGTCAACCGTCGCGGCACACTCGTTTCGTTCAAGCCGGACGCCCAGATTTTCTCGACCAGCGTGCATTTCTCGCCGGCAGCGCTTTACCGCATGGCGCGTTCGAAGGCCTATCTGTTCCGTGGTGTCGAAATCCGCTGGAAATGCGACCTGTCGTTGCTCAAAACCGGCAGCGAAACGCCGGCGGAAGAGACGCTCAAATTTCCTGGTGGCCTGCTCGATTTCCTCGCCGGCGAAATTGAGGGGCGGGAAACGGTAACGAGCCGCAGCTTTTCCGGCCGGACCGAGAATCGCGACGGGAAAGGTGCCGTGGAATGGGCCATCGCCTGGGTGCCCGAAATAGATCCATTCCTCCATTCTTATTGCAATACGATCCCGACCCCGCAAGGGGGCACCCACGAGCAGGGATTGCGCAATGCGTTAACGAAGGCACTCAGGACGCATGGCGAGCGCGTCAACAACCGCAAGACTTCGCTCGTCGCTCCGGAAGATGTCGTGGCGGCGGCTTGCGCGGTTCTTTCCATCTTCATCCGCGAACCGGAATTTCAGGGCCAAACCAAAGAAAAGCTCTCAACGCAGGACGCGCAGAGGCTGGTTGAAAATGTGGTGCGCGACCACTTCGACCATTGGCTGGCCGAGAACCCGCAAGAGGCCGACAAACTCCTCCTGTTCGTTGTCGATCAAGCCGAGGAACGCCTCAAGCGCAAACAGGAAAAGGAAATCTCCCGTAAGACGGCAACGCGCAAGCTGCGCCTGCCAGGGAAACTCGCCGATTGCACACGTGACGCGGCGGCGGGCACGGAGATATTCCTTGTTGAAGGCGATTCCGCCGGTGGCTCCGCCAAGCAGGCACGCGACCGCAACACTCAGGCCATCCTACCCCTGCGGGGGAAAATCTTGAATGTCGCGAGCGCCACGACTGGCAAGCTCGAACAGAACCAGGAGCTTACCAATTTGGTACTTGCGCTGGGCTGCGGTACCGGCACGCGCTACCGCGACGAAGATCTCCGCTACGAGCGCGTCATCATCATGACAGACGCGGATGTCGACGGCGCGCATATCGCGTCGCTGCTCCTTACTTTCTTCTATCGTGAAATGCCCGAGCTGATCGGCAATGGTCATCTCTGCCTTGCGATACCACCGCTTTATCGACTTACACACGGAAACAAAACCGCCTATGCGCGCGATGATGCGCATCGCGAGGAGTTGCAAAAAACGGCGTTCAATCCAGGGGCGAAGATCGATGTCTCACGCTTCAAAGGTTTGGGCGAGATGATGCCGGCTCAACTCAAAGAGACGACCATGAAGCCCGGCGCGCGCACACTTATGCGCGTCGGTATCCCGGACGCAGAAGCAAAAGATACTGATTCGCTTGTCGAACGCCTGATGGGGAAGAAGCCGGAACTGCGCTTTCAATTCATCCAGGAGAATGCCCGCTTCGCGATAGACGTGGACATTTGAGATCGAATCCCTGGCACACAACACGGTGTTTCTGCTTCCTTCTTTCTCCGTGCTCGAGTCACAACGCCGTTGACTTTTGAAATATTATTATTATATCTGTCTGCGATAAAGGTCCGCGACCATCCGGGTTTGCGGCAAGGGCGCCGATATGCGCCCGATTAGGAGCGCATGACGACCGACACGAATACCGGCGCGCAGGCCGGTTTGGACGAAACCACTACCGTTACGTCTTCGATTTCTCCAGTACTCGCACAGGAAGCGGCGCGATTCGAAGATCTGGGGCTCTCGCCCCAAGTCCTCAAAGCCGTTTCCGAAAGCGGCTACTCGACACCGACGCCTATACAGGCGCAAGGTATCCCGCTCGTCCTCCAGCACCGCGACATCATCGGTATTGCACAAACCGGAACCGGGAAGACAGCGTCGTTCACTCTGCCGATGATCGAGATTCTTGCCCGCGGACGGGCCAAGGCGCGGATGCCGCGCTCGCTGATCCTGGAGCCCACGCGCGAACTGGCTGCCCAAGTCTCCGAAAGCTTCGAGCGCTACGGCAAATACAACAAGCTTTCCATGGCGCTCCTGATCGGTGGTGTATCCTTCGACGACCAGGACAAGAAACTCGACCGCGGCGTGGACGTTCTGATCGCAACGCCAGGGCGCCTGCTCGATCATTTTGAGCGCGGCAAGCTGATGTTGAGCCAGGTTCAGGTACTCGTCGTCGACGAGGCCGATCGCATGCTCGACATGGGCTTCATTCCCGATGTGGAGCGCATCTGCAAACTCATTCCCTTTACCCGTCAGACACTGTTCTATTCGGCGACGATGCCGCCCGAAATCAAACGGCTCACCGAACAATTCCTGCACAATCCCGTCCAGGTGGAGGTCACGAGACCCGCCACGACCGCGGACAACATCACGCAGGAGATCGTGCAGGTTCCCGCCAATGATTGGGCCAAGCGCGAGGTCCTGCGCCGGCTCATCAACGAGCAATCCGTCAAGAATGCGATCGTATTCTGCAATCGCAAACGCGACGTGGATGTCGTGGCGCGCTCCCTACAGAAGCACGGATTTTCCGTGGCAGCCCTGCATGGCGACCTCGATCAATCCGTGCGGACGAAGACGTTGGATGGCTTCCGGAACGACGAAATCCGTATTCTGGTGGCGAGCGATGTGGCCGCACGTGGTCTCGATATCCCCGCGGTTTCTCACATTTTCAATTTCGACGTGCCGTTTCATGCCGACGATTACGTGCATCGCATCGGCCGCACCGGTCGCGCCGGGCGATTGGGTCACACTTTCATGCTGGCGACGCCACGCGACGACAAGCTCGTCGAGGCGATCGAAAAGCTGATCGGCCGTCCGATCACCAGACGCGTGATTGACGGAATTGAAGTGCGTGACGAGCCGCGGAAGGATCGCGACCGTCAGCAGCATGGCCGGCGCGACGGCAGCAGTCACCGCCATCGCGAGGCGCCGAAAAAACCAACCGCTCCACAGCCGCAGCGTCCGCCTGCTTCAAACACCCACAGGCCCGCCCCGACGCCAAGACATAATCATGTCCCCAAACCAGCGCCACGTCCGGCGGCGCAAGATGCGTCGACCGACTTGAGCCACCTCCCCGCGTTCCTGCTGCGGCCGGTCAATGTGCCAAAGCTGGAAAAGGCTATGGTGCGACCGAGGAAAAAGGCGGACGACTAGGTTCGCACTTGAACAACGACCCAAGTTGAAGAACAAAATAAACGTCCGCAAAAAGGAAATCGCCCGGGTCGACAAGGAACGGAAACAACGGCATGGCATTTTTGCGGTCCGGTGCGCCGCAACCGTGATGCTTAGATCGCCTCGTCGCGGCATTTCGATACTCAGAAGAACCGCTTATGGTTCGGGTTACGTCTGAGAAACCACGCGAACAGCATTGGCAATTATTGTCGGGCGCGAAACCCGTCATCGGATAAAGTTCACACCAACCTGCTCTTATTCACGGCCGCCGCAACGAAGGACGCAAACAGGGGGTGTGGCTCCAAAGGTCGCGATTTGAGTTCGGGGTGGAATTGTACCCCGATAAACCAAGGATGGTCGGGGATTTCCATGATCTCCGGCAGCGCGCCGTCGGGCGACCAGCCCGATACGACAAACCCCTGCTCGGAAAGTCGACGTGTATAGTCCACGTTCACTTCGTAACGATGGCGATGCCGTTCGCTGATTTCCGTCGCGTTGTAGACGTCCGCAACGCGGCTGCCGGGCGTGAGCACAGCGGGATAGGCGCCGAGCCGCATCGTGCCACCCAGATCGCCGCCCGCCGCGCGCGCTTCGACCGTATTGCCCCTCGCCCATTCCGTCATGAGCGCAATCACTGGATGGCGTGGATTCGATATTTCCGTGGAGCCCGCGCCATCCAACCCGGCAAGATCGCGCGCCACTTCGATCACCGCCATGTGCAGCCCGTAGCAGATGCCGAAGAATGGTACGCGCCGCTCGCGCGCGAACTGTACGGCTTTGATCTTTCCTTCCGTGCCGCGCTCGCCGAATCCGCCCGGTACGAGAATGCCGTTCACGCCTTCGAGATACACCGCTGCGTCGTCACGCTCGAAAATTTCGCTATCGATCCAGTCCATCCGTACACGGACGTTATTGGCAAGCCCCCCATGGGTGAGTGCTTCCGACAACGACTTGTAGGAATCTTTGACCTGCATATATTTGCCGACAACGGCGATGCGTACTTCGCCTTCCGGATTTGTTACACGATCGACAACAGCCCGCCAGCGTGACAGATCGGGCTCCGGAGCATCCTTGATGCCAAACACACGCAGAACCTGCGTGTCGAACCCTTCCTTGTGATAACGAATTGGTGCTTCGTAGACCGTCGGCAGGTCCAGCGCCGGGATAACGCGTTCTGCGCTCACATTGCAAAACAGGCCAATCTTTCGCCGGTCTTCGTCCGGAATAGGGATGCTGGCGCGGCACAAAAGTACGTCAGGCTGAATGCCGATCGAACGCAATTCCTTTACCGAATGCTGCGTCGGTTTCGTCTTTAGTTCGCCAGCCGTTTCAATGTAAGGCACAAGCGTGAGATGCACGAAGGCCGCACGTTCCCGCCCCAATTCATTGCCCAACTGACGGATAGCCTCAAAAAAAGGCAAGCCTTCGATATCGCCCACCGTTCCGCCGATCTCTACCAAAAGAAAATCGACTTCATCCGCTCCCGCCACGACGAACTCCTTGATGGCGTCGGTCACATGCGGAATGACTTGAACCGTCCGACCCAAATAGCCGCCCCGGCGTTCGGTCGAAATCACTTTCTGATAGATCCGGCCGGCTGTCACATTATCGGATTTCGAGGAGGACACCGCGGTGAAGCGCTCGTAATGACCGAGATCAAGATCCGTCTCGGCGCCGTCATCGGTGACATAGACTTCGCCGTGCTGGAACGGACTCATCGTTCCCGGGTCGACATTGAGATAGGGATCGAGCTTCCGTAGACGCACGCTATAACCTCGCGCCTGGAGCAACGCTCCCAGAGCCGCTGACGCGAGACCCTTGCCCAACGAGGAAACCACGCCGCCAGTGATGAAGATCAACCGCGCCATGGAATTGCACCATACTGAATGGACATGGCGCTGCTCAAGCGCAATCTGCCCGCGTGCACAGAAAACTTCGGGCGCCATGCGCGAAGCACATTCAAGCCTATGAAAGATATGCGTTTAGCCGTGCGGCGCGGGAACCGCGGGCGCTTGCGGCAAGTGCGGATTCAAAGGTGTTCTCTGCGCTGGCAGCGATTGTACCGGCGCATTTGGGTTCGAATCGAGAAACGATTCGGGTTTGCCATGCAGAGCGAGAAGCGTCAGACCTAAGCTAGTAGCAAAAAAAAGAACGGCCAGAATAGCTGTCGTTCGGGTCAGTGTATCGGCCGCGCCGCGCGGCGAGAACAGACCACCCAGGCCCGAGCCACCGCCACCCATGCCCAGCGCTCCGCCCTCCGAGCGCTGTAACAGCACAACGATCACGAGCGACACCGAGACGACAAGCTGAATGACGACAAGCACTAACTGCATGGGATATCCGGGGGACGGCGTTCTGCGCCTGCTCATAATCGAAAGCGCAGGCTGAGGGAAGAGGCAGTTTGTCCGCACCAAGGGTTCAGAGCTACGGTGCAGCAGACGAAAAGATCGCCTGAAATTCCAATGCCTTAAGGCTCGCGCCGCCCACCAAGACCCCATTCACGTGGGGCACGCCAAGAATGGTCCGGGCATTTTCCGGTTTGACCGAACCGCCATAAAGGATACGTAACTTGGTGCCAATCGGGCCCAAGCCGGACTCGAGTTGGGCGCGAATGTGGGCATGCATCTCCGCGATATCAGAGATGGACGGTGTCTGCCCACTGCCAATCGCCCAGACAGGCTCATACGCAATCGCCAATGAGCCCCCGCCAGCCCCCCCAGGCACGCTTCTGAGAATTTGCCCCGCCACCACGGAAGCCGCCTCGCCCGCATCACGCTGGGCCTGCGTTTCACCCACGCAGACTATCGCGGACAATCCTGCCCGCCAGGCCGCGCGCACCTTTGCGGCGACAGCAGCGTCGGTCTCGCAGCGATATTGTCGGCGCTCCGAATGCCCCAAAATCACCGCGGAGGCGCCCGCATCCTTCAGCATTTCAGCGCTGATATCCCCAGTGAACGCGCCCGAAGCTTTTTCATGACAATCCTGCCCCCCGATTGCAATGCGCCCGGCGGCGGCGGCGGCGGCACGCGTGAGAAGCGTGGCTGGCGGGCAAACAAGTATGTCGGCTGCTCTTGCATGCGCCTCGGCAGCACTGGCGATTGCGTCAATCTCGGCCAGAGATGCCTCCAGCCCGTTCATCTTCCAATTGCCTGCGATAAGCGGCCGCATCCTGTTCCCTGTCTGGCTTGCTGTTGGCAAGCCCCCTCCCTATCATCCGCCGCTTTTTGCCGCCACCACGGGATAGCGAGTTATGCTACAGGAACTACGTAAGCTCTCTAAATCATGGGTTTCTTCGATTTTCCTGGGGGCGTTGGCGCTCAGTTTCGGTGTTTGGGGCATCGCAGATATATTTCGCGGTGGTTCCGACACGAGCATCGCCACAGTCGGCGGCGAAGCTATTCCCTATGAACTGTTTCAAAGGGACTACCGCAACTTCCTGACCAGCGCCAGCAATCGGGCAGGTCATCCGATCACGGCCGATGAGGCGCGCTCGAAGGGGCTCGACCGTCAGGCCCTCGAAACCGAAATTAGCCGCACGGCGGTCGACCAAATCATCAGCCGGTACGGGCTGACTGCGACCGATGCGCAGATATCCTCCGCCATACGCCGCATTCAGGCTTTCAAGGGACCGCTGGGCAGCTTCGATCACACAACCTTCCTCGACGTGATCGGTCGCAGCAACTACACGGAAGATAGTTTCATTGCCGTCGAACGCCACGATTTGGCTCGCAGTCAATTGCTTACCGCAATAAATGGCGGCCCGGAAGTGCCAACGGGCTACGCATTGCTGTTCTTCAACTACATCAACGGCCGGCGTGCAGTGGACTATATGGTGGTGCCGCCCGATGCCATAGGTGCGGTGCCGGCACCCAACGATGTCGAACTTGAGACATATATCAAGGCGCACAACAGCCAGTTCAGTACACCCGAATATCGCGATGTGAGTTACGCCGTGGCCGGGCCCGACGACGTCATGAATCGCGTAAAAGTGACCGAAGATCAGCTCAAGCAACAGTACGAATTGCGCAAGGATCAATATCAGATTCCAGAAAAACGGGACGTCGAACAGATGACGTTCAAGGATGAAGCAAGCGCAAAAGCGGCGCGCGCCAAGATCGACGCTGGTACAAATTTCGCCGATCTCGCCACGATGCGCGGCCTCACGCCATCTGACATTTCCCTCGGGACGGTCGTACAAGACGACCTCGGAAAAGACCGTGGACCGCCGACTTTCGCATTACCCGCGAACGGCGTGACCCAGCCTGTTAAATTCACCTTCGGTTGGGTTTTGTTGCATGTGAGCAAAGTCACTCCTGGGGTAAACCAATCTTTTGATTCGGTGAAGGAAGCGCTGCGCAAGGAAATCGTGAACCAACTTGCGAGCGCCAAATTAACCGATGTCAGCAACGCTTTCGACGACGCGAGCGCAGGAGGCGCCAATCTCGCCGATGCCGCGGCCCGGGCAGGCATGCATTTCGTACACATCGCCGCTGTGGACAAGAACGGCCTCGGTTCCGACGGCAGTAAGACCAACCTTCCAACTGTGGCCGATTTCCGGGCACAACTGCTCAAATCCGATGTGGGCGAGGAAGGAGATCCATTCCCCGCATCCGATGGAAATATCTATGTCATCAAGGTCAATGGCATCACACCGCCGAAGCTCAAATCGCTCGCTTCTGTAAGGACCGAGGCGACAGCGGCATGGACTGCGGAGCAGCAGCACAAACGACTTGCGGACAAGGCGCAGGCACTGGTGGCACAGGCAAGTGCCGACGGAAGCCTCGTAAAAATTGCTTCCCTGCTCCATACGAGTACGCAGTCGAGCGGGTCGTTATCACGCAGTAGCACAAGCGGAATACTATCGGACACCATGGTGCAGAAAATTTTCCAGGCACCTCCCGGAGGCGTGGTCGCCGCGCCAGCGGCGCAGGGCGGCGGTTATGTCGTGGCGCGCGTGTCCGGAATTTCTTATCCGTCCGACTCAACCAAAAATCCCTATTTCCAAGGTTTCGTGCAGAGCCTTTCGCAACAGATCGGTTGGGGCAACGACCTTGTAGAAGCATTTGCTAATGCCGCACGCGATGAGGCTGGCGTAAAAATCAACCAAAACCAAGTTAACCAGATCACCGGTGGCTCGTAAGGTCGCGATGACCATCGAGCCGGATTTTTCGGATTTTGTGCGCCTCTACAATGAAGGCCGCGGCCAGGCTGTCTATTCGCGGCTGATCGCCGATCTTGAGACGCCTGTTTCAGCCTTTCTTAAGCTCGCCGAAGGCCGCGAAAATACGTTCCTGCTTGAGAGCGTACAAGGCGGCGAAGCGCGCGGTCGCTATTCGGTTATCGGAATCAAACCAGATGTCATCTGGCGTTGTCGCGAAGGTAAAGCTGAAATCAACCGCAGCGCACGCGTGGCGCCCAACATATTCGAGCCGTCTCCTCTTGCCGACCAACCGCTACAGTCGCTGCGCCAGCTTGTCGATGCGACGCGCATGACATTGCCGCGCGGCCTTCCGCCCATGGCCGTCGGCCTGTTCGGTTATCTGGGCTACGACATGGTCAGGCTGATCGAACGGCTGGGTCCCCCACCGCCGGATCCGCTCGCATTGCCGGACGCGATCCTCTTGCGCCCGACCATCACCGCCATTTTCGACAATGTGCGCGACGAGATCATCGTCGTATCGCCAGTATGGCCGGAAGCCGGCCTCGACGCGCGCGCCGCCTATGCGCGCGCTTCAGAGCGGCTGCTGGATGTCGTGGCCGATCTGGAGAGGCCATTGCCGACGCCGCTTGCATCGCCGGCATATCTGCCCACGGCGAACACCCAATCCAACATGACGCACGACGAATATCTCGCGATCGTCGATCGGGCGAAAGAATACATCCGCGCCGGCGACATTTTTCAGGTCGTACCGAGCCAGCGCTTCCGCCGACCATTCAACCTGCCGCCATTCTCGCTCTATCGCGCCCTGCGACGGCTCAACCCCTCGCCATTCCTGTATCATCTCGCGTTTCCCGGCTTCGCTATTGTGGGATCGAGTCCGGAAATTCTTGTAAGGCTCCGCGACGGTACCGTCACAATCCGACCGATTGCCGGTACGCGACCGAGGGGCGCCACGCCCGAGCGGGACACCGCCCTCGCAGAAGAACTCGTCGCCGATCCCAAGGAGCGTGCGGAGCATCTGATGCTGCTCGATCTCGGCCGCAACGATGTCGGCCGTGTTGCAGGGGTCGGCAGCGTGCACGTCACCGACAGCTTTTTCATAGAGCGCTATTCGCATGTGATGCATCTCGTTTCCAATGTCGAAGGCAAAATCCGCGATGGGTTAGATGCGATCGACGCGCTCGCGGCGGGACTGCCTGCGGGCACTTTGAGCGGCGCGCCGAAGATTCGCGCCATGGAACTCATCGATGAATTTGAAAAGGAAAAACGCGGTGCGGTTTATGCCGGCGCGGTTGGTTATTTCGCAGCCAATGGTTCGATGGACACATGCATCGTGTTGCGCACCGCGGTCGTGAAAGACGGCGTCATGTATGTGCAGGCGGGTGGCGGCGTGGTCGCCGACAGCGTGCCTCAGTCCGAATACGAGGAAAGCGTCAACAAGGCCAAGGCGCTGATGACTGCAGCGGACGAGGCCGTGCGCTATGCGTCGGCCGTTTCGCACGGACAATAGCGCGGGACCCCTATCTCAGCACGATAGGTCCGCGAAACTGGCGCAGCACGGCGCCAGCCCAGCTTCCTTCGAACTTTCGCCCCGAGCGCATAAATGCCTCTCGCAGTTGGTACCATTTGAGGCGCGGCCACTGGTGATGGACGCTGTGGAAGTTCTGGTTCAGGACAAGCCAAGCAGCCCATCTCGGGAGGTGCGTATTGCGAGCGGTCGTGCCGGAATCGACCGGCGTCGCGTAGTGCGGCGCATTGTCCAGCAATGACAAAACACAAAAACGCGCGCCGAGACAGCATGCCAGTATCGGCCAATATTTTCCCCAACACCAGAAGGCCAGCGAAAGAGTCACTAGTGTCGTCAGCAGATCGATGCGGATGCGTCTCCGCCGCACGGGATTGGAAAAAACACGCAGCGCGACGGACTGCATTTGCGCCATCTCGGCGCCCGACGCCAGAAACCGGATAAGCAAAGCCGTCCAGGGTGCCGGCAGAGCCAGGCCGACCGGTGCCAGCGCATAGATGAGTTCGTGTCCACCCAGCAGCTTGAAAAAATATGTAGGCGCCGCGGCTAACCTTGAGCGGCCCGGCGGCACCATTTCGGGCCGGTCGAAATCGTGCCGGTTGGCGCTGTGATGCGTCAAATGCCCGAAGCGCATTACTTCCCACGACAGACAAAGCAGATCGCCCAAAAGGCGGCCTACGCGACGGTTCGTCGCCGCATCGCCATAAAGCGTTCCGTGAATAGTCTCGTGCATAAGGCCCCATTGGAGAGGGGCCGAGATGACGGCGAGACAGACGACCGAAACCGCCGCGAACGCACCCAGCGGCAGAAACAGCGGAACAACGAAAAATTGAAACAATATGCTCGCCGTCGCCGCCACCAGGAGCGTAGTATCAACATACGCCCAGTTGCGGCGGCCGTCGCGAGTCTGCAAGATATTTGGTTCCTGCCGGTCGGGGGAAGCAATCACGTATCACAAAGAATGTCGATGCGAGGCTGCTTCATAGCGGAAGCCACCAAAATCGCCCATAGGGGCACGCCCTACGCGCGTTGGTCGCAAATATCATGAGCGCCCCCGCCGCGGAAGACCGGTAAAGGAGAGGCTTGCGCTTATAATTCGCCAGGACGACGCGGACGTGGCGAAGAGGCAAAAACGCCGCTAAAAGCTTGAACAGTGCGATACAATGCGGACGACCCGAGCCTGAAAATGCTGCTTTTGATCGATAATTACGACAGCTTTACCTACAACCTGTTCCATTATCTTTCGGAACTGGGCGCAGACGTCGTCGTAAAACGCAACAACGAATTGTCGGCACAGGACGCTCTGGCGCTCGAGCCTGAGGCGGTCGTTTTGTCGCCTGGTCCCTGCGATCCGGACAAGGCCGGCATCTGCCTCGATCTCATTTCGACCGCACAGGGTCGCGTGCCGATTCTTGGTGTCTGTCTCGGCCATCAGGCGATCGGCCAAGCCTATGGCGGGCGCGTCGTGCGCGCGCCCCAGCCAATGCATGGCAAGCTCAGCCGCATTCGTCACACAGGCAAGAGCGTATTCCGCGGCCTCAACAATGATTTCGAGGCGACGCGGTATCATTCGCTCACTATCGAACCAGAAGGACTGCCCCATCAACTGGAAATAACCGCCATATCGGACGATGGCGTGATCATGGGCGTAATGCACAGGCAGCATCCCGTGCACGGCGTGCAATTCCATCCGGAGAGTATTGCCTCCGAAAACGGCCACGCATTGCTGCAAAACTTTCTCACCCTGGCCCGCGAACGCATCGCGGCATGAGCGCCGAAGCCGATTTCAAGCCGCTGCTCAAGCGGCTGGTTCAAGGCGAGACCCTCGGCGCAGAAGCTGCGGGCAGCGCTTTCGCGGCGATCATGGCGGGTCAGGTGTCCGAACCGCAATGCGCCGCGTTTCTCACTGCTTTCGCTTTGCGCGAGCCGACAGTCGAAGAAATATTGGGCGCGGTGAAAGCTATGCGCGCAACGATGCATGTCATCCATGCCTCCAAGGGCGCCATCGATTTGTGCGGTACCGGCGGTGATGGGCGCGGCACCCTCAATGTCTCCACCGCCGCGTCGTTCGTCGTCGCAGCTTGCGGCGTCCCCGTCGCCAAGCACGGAAATCGCAACGTGTCTTCGCGCTCTGGTGCTGCCGATGTGCTTGAGGCGCTGGGTGTACGGATCAATCTTGCACCGCTCGAAGCGGAGCGTTGCCTGCAGCGCGTCGGCATCTGCTTCCTTTTTGCGCCGACCTATCACCCCGCCATGAACCACGTGGCGGCGGTACGCAGGGAATTAGGGTTCCGCACAATATTCAACCTGCTGGGACCCATCGCAAACCCGGCGAATGTGCGTCGACAGTTGATCGGCGTTTTCTCTGACCACTGGCTCGAACCCTTGGCGCGCGTACTGGCGCACCTCGGCACCGAAAAGGCATGGATTGTTCATGGTCGGGACGGGCTCGATGAACTCACGACCACGGACACGACTCATGTGGTGGTGCTGGAGGACGGCAAAATTTCGCGCTTTGACGTAAGGCCCGAGAGCTTGGGCTTGAACCCCGTTCCGCTGACGGCATTGAAGGGCGGAACACCAGAAGAGAACGCAGGCGCGATACGCGAATTGCTGGCGGGTGCTACAGGCCCGTTTCGCGATATCGTAGTTCTCAATTCCGCTGCGGCCTTGATCGTGGCGGGAAAAGCCGACGATTTACCGGCGGGAATGGTTCAGGCCGCGGCTGCCATCGATCGCGGCCACGCGAAGGAGGTACTTATGCGACTTGTCGCAGCGACCGAACGGACAGTTGCGTGACGATCCTCGACCGAATTTCCGCCTATAAGCGCACAGAGATTTCGCGGGCCAAAGCGCGTTTGTCCGAAGGCGCACAGGAAGCGTTGGCGCTGAGGAGCGATCCCCCACGCGGCTTTCGCTCCGCCCTCCTCGCTTGCCGTGCCGCAAATCGTTTCGGCCTTATCGCGGAAATAAAAAAGGCCAGCCCGTCCAAAGGACTGATCCGAGCGGATTTCGACCCAGCCGCGCTTGCAAGTGCTTATGAAGCGGGCGGAGCGGCATGTCTTTCCGTTCTGACCGACGCACCCTCTTTCCAGGGTTCGCCTGATCATCTGCGTATGGCGCTGGAGGCTGCACGCCTTCCCGTTTTGCGGAAGGATTTTCTGTTCGATCCGTATCAAGTCACTGAGGCGCGTGCCTGGGGTGCCGACTGCATTCTCGTGATCCTGTCCGCCGTGAACGACACAGAGGCGACGTTGCTCATCGAAATGGCAAAGCGCTGGAAGATGGACGCGCTGGTCGAAATTCATGACGAGATCGAATGCGAGCGCGCACTGAAACTCGGCGCAGACATGATCGGCGTCAACAGCCGCGATCTAAAAACATTTACGATCAATCCCGACCTTCCGATGCGAATGGCAGCCCTCATTCCGCCTGACGTGCTCGTCGTCGCGGAGAGCGGCCTTTCTGCGCCGGGGGAACTGCGGCGTCTGGCGGACGCCGGAATCACGACGTTTCTCGTCGGCGAAAGCCTCATGCGGCAGGTCGATGTGACCATGGCGACTCGCGCGCTGATCGGCGGTATCTTGCTGTCATGAACAACTTCCCACACCTCGACGAAGCGGGCGCAGCCCGTATGGTGGACGTGTCCGACAAACCGATCACAGCGCGCGAAGCCTCGGCGGAGGCGATCATTGTGCTTTCTGCCGAAGCTTTCGCCGCAATCACGTCCGGCGATGCGTCCAAGGGCGACGCGCTTGCCGCCGCGCGCTTAGCCGGGATCATGGGGGCAAAGAAAACGTCCGAACTGATCCCTTTGTGCCATCAAATTCCTCTCGCGAAAACATCGGTGGAATTCGAGTTTCTGGCTGAGCGCAACGCACTGCGCGTCGTAGCCGTCGCCAAGACCACCGCGCAGACGGGGGTTGAAATGGAAGCACTCACTGCGGTCAGCATTGCTGCGCTCACGATCTACGACATGACCAAGGCCATCGACCACGGAGCCGTGATCGAATCCATATGTCTGCTGACGAAATCCGGCGGCAAGAGTGGCGAATATGTCTCGCAGCGACGCACTCCATTCGCGGCGAAGCCCGCCTCTTCCCGCGTCGCTCCCGCGACGCTGATGCACGAGGCAAGCGCGCCACGAGCGAAGGCGACGGCTCACGAAGACCGCGAGGCGTTTCGCGCTTTCATGGTGGAGCGCCGCCTGCAAGCGACACAATGGGCAAAAGAGGCCGATGTGCCTGTTTCGGCGATCTATTCCTTCCTGACCGGGCGCACGCGTGCGTTGCCTCGAGACGGCGCCGAGCGGCTCGCGCGCGCGGCCCGTGTGCGTGTCGAAGATATGTTCGGCGGCGGAGCCAAATCCCGATGATGAGCCGCATCTCGTGATTTCCGTTGAAGAGGCCGCCCGGCGAATTGCCGGTGCGTTCGTGTCGCTGGAACCGGAGATCGTCCGCCTTGCACAGGCGCGCGACCGGGTTCTCGCGCGCGACGCGATCGCCTCTCTCGATCAGCCACCGGCGGCCGTCTCGGCAATGGACGGCTACGCCGTTCGCGCCGTCGATGTGAAAGACATTCCGGTTCGCCTGCGTATCATCGGCTCTGCACCAGCCGGGTATCCCTTTGCGGGCAGCGTGTGTGACGGCGAAGCCATACGCATTTTTACGGGCGGCGTTGTGCCGGATGGCGCCGACGCGGTGGTTACCCAGGAAAACACAGTGGCTGAAGGCGCGTATGTCACTCTCAAGGCGCCTGCCACCACCAACCACATTCGACCGAGGGGGCTCGATTTTCGAAAAGGCGCCTTATTAGCGCCGGTCGGACGACGCCTCACGGCACGCGATATTGCCTTGCTCGCCTGCGGCGATATCGCCGAGGTTGAAGTTTACAGGAACCCTCGCATCGCTTTTGCCACCAACGGAGATGAGCTGTCGCGCCCCGGAGAGCCGCGCAAGCCCGGTGGCATCGTCGCATCGTCTGGATACGGATTGTCCAACCTCATCGAGAAGTGGGGTGGTATCGCGCACGATATTGGTATTTTGCCCGATACGATCGAGGCCCTGGAGCAGATCCCCAACAAGGCCGCTGGCGCCGATCTGATCGTCACTCTGGGAGGCGCTTCCGTCGGCGATCATGACCTTGTCCAACGTGCACTCGCCCCAAAAGGATTTGCGCTGGATTTCTGGAAGGTTGCTATGCGACCGGGAAAGCCACTGATCTTCGGACGTCTCGGTGCGACGCCGTTTCTGGGTTTGCCGGGCAATCCCGTTTCGGCGCTAGTCTGCGCTTTTCTGTTTATCAAGCCGGCCGTGGCAGCCATGCTGGGACTGGCACCCGACGAGCCGCTGCAGCCGGCGCGGCTAAAGGGCTCGCTCGGCCCGAACGATTCACGTCAGGATTATTTGCGCGCGCGTGTTTTCCACCGCGGCGTCGAATTGTGGGCGGAACCCTTTGCAGTCCAAGATTCGTCGATGTTGAGCGTATTTGCAGCGGCCGACGCTCTCATCGTTCGCCCCCCCGACGCAGCGGCGGTCCAGCATGGCGATTCGGTATCCCTGCTCCTCCTCGACGACGCGTCAGCCCTACATCTTGGACGTTGACCGCCCATGAGAACTAAAGTAGAACGATTCTGCGTGTTTCGGATTTGTTCGGCTCGGCCGGACTCGGGGAGTGAGGGGCAATGTTGACCCGTAAGCAGCACGAACTGCTCATGTTCATCCATGAACGTATCCGCGAAAGCGGTATCCCGCCCTCTTTCGATGAAATGAAGGATGCATTGGACCTGAAGTCAAAATCGGGCATTCACCGGCTTATCACGGCCCTCGAGGAACGGGGTTTCCTCAGACGAATGGAAAAGCGGGCGCGTGCCTTGGAAATCCTTCGCTTACCGGAGAATGTTGGAGAAGCTGTGCGCCCTGCGACAACCCGTACCCAGGCACAACGCCTCAATCCGCCGCCTGCAACCCGGGTTTCTCGTGTCCCGGCGGACACGAGAAGTGGTGGGACACCACGGCGGGCGGAGGGCGATAGCGCGATCTCGGTTGCGGTTCTGGGCCGGATTGCCGCAGGCACGCCTATCGAAGCGCTGCAGCATAAGGTTTCCGACATGCCGGTTCCGGCAAGTATCCTGGGGCGTGGCGAACACTACGCCTTGGAAGTCACAGGCGACTCCATGATCAATGCCGGTATCTTGGACGGCGATACCGTCGTGATCCAGCAGACCAGCACTGCCAATACCGGCGATATCGTCGTAGCGCTGGTAGACGAAACCGAAGCGACCTTAAAGCGACTGCGGCGTCGGGGCGATTCAATTGCTCTGGAGGCGGCCAACCCGGCTTACGAGACCCGGCTTTACGGGGCTGATCGCGTGCGCATCCAGGGCAGGCTCGTGGGGCTCATCCGCCGTTACTGAATTTGCCGCGTCGTTGCCAGGGTTCGCGACTCCAGGGCCTCGCCCCCCGATCCTGCTGCACAGTTTCATAAGTGATTTTGCCGTCGAGCCAGACAGCGTAGGCACCGTTGCCCGCCACGTCGAAACGATCGATCACGAGCTTGGGATCCGCGCAGACACCACGCGTGGGCACAGTGCTGATCACGACATCCGCTGCTGCGCAATCTTCGCCTAGGGCATCCCTGCGCGACACAATGGCAATATGCAGCCCCATCTTCGTTCGCCCCACGCATGAGAAGGCATCGCAGCGAATTCCATCCGAGTGAGTCGCGATTGCTTGCTGTGGCATACGCGAATCGCCGTCGCGTTTGAGCCACTCGCTAGCGGAATATTCATCGGCTGCTGGGCGGACGAAGCGCAACAGCCCGTCCGCCCCACGTATAGCAACTGTCTGGCCGTCGCGCGCCACGAGCACATCCGGTGGCTTTGCCAACATGGCAATAGCAATGGCAATGCAGGCTGGTGCAAGGCCCAGCCACCGCCATGGGCTGCGCCAGATCACGATCCACAATCCACCAATTGACAGCAGTACAAGCGCTGCCGTCGGCCACGCAGAAACGATCGAGACTGCTCCCGGCAAATGGGACACAAACCGCCCGACTGCCAGCATGGCGTCAATGCCCCAACCCATGACGTGGAGCGGCGCATTGTCGAGATGTACAGGCATGAGCAGTACGGAAAAAGCGGCAGCCGGCATGGTCACGAAGCCCATGATCGGCATAGCGAGAAGGTTGCCCAGCACCGCGTAATGAGTCGAGCGATCGAAATGGAACGCTGCATAGGGCATTGTCGCCATGCTGCCGACAAAGCTTGTAACGGCAATGCCGCGCAGGTAACGCCGAATCGAGGCGAAAGCTGGCGGAGGCACCGCAACACTCTCGGCGGCGCGGCGTTGTTCCCATTCAGCGACTGCGATCAAACTGGCAACAGCTGCGAACGACATCTGAAAGCCTGGCTCCATGAGGCTTTCCGGCTCCAGCAAAAGCAGGATCGTGGCCGCGAAGGCCAACGAGCGCATAGACAGAGCAGGTCTGTCGAACAAGATCGCCAAGAGCATCATTGCAAGCATGGTGAAGGCGCGCGTAGCGGGTGCAGCAGCGCCACTGATCGAGAGATAGAATCCGGCTCCCCCGAGCGCCGCAAGCGCCGCCCATTTCTTGATCGGTTGTGTCAGCGCCACAGTGGGAAACATGGCCAGAATTGCCCGAACGGCCCAGAAGAGTCCAAGACCGACAAGCGCCATATGAAGGCCAGCGATTGCGAGAACATGCGCGAGTCCGGCATCGCGTAGCGCGGACTCATCGGCCTCTGAAATCCCACCGCGATCCCCGGTGATCAATGCCGACGCCACCGCACCGCTGCTGCCGGGTAACACGGTGTGGATGTGAGCGCTTATACGAAAACGCAGCGTCTGAAGTGCGAGTTCGGCATGGCCCAGCGCATCCGGAGGAGGCGCCGGTGTGATCGTTTCGGGCCTTCCAAAAGCGTACCCCACCGCACCGATACCCTCGAAAAAGGCTGTACGTCCGAAATCATAATCGCCCGGTGCGGCTGGCGGCGGAGGGGGTAAAAGTACGGCGCGGACGTCGACCATGGCACCCGGGATCAGGCGCTCGCCGCCGCTGCGAACGGAAACGCGAACGCGACGGGGCGTATCCGCCACCGGCAAACCTTCGATCCACGGGTTCAGCAGAACGGCCCGGACGCCCTTGCCATGAATTTGAGCCGAGACGACGCGCGCTTGAACTTCGACCGGGCCGACACGATGCATCAAGACCGGCGCTGCAATGATTTCCGTACGCAACTTGGCAATGCCAAATCCGAGAAGCAAGGCAGCCAACACGGCACCAAAGGCTGAAAGCCACAACGACCGGACGATGGCGGCCGCGACGGCCAACACGACACCGGTCAGGCCCAGCATCGCCGCCAGTGCCACGGGAGGTTCTACCGGCAGCGCAAAATAAATTCCGACCCCGCTCCCCAACGCAACGGGCAGCCAGATCGCCCATCGATCCCGCTCGGCGAGAAAAGTATGCACCGCCAGTGCGGCAAGGCCCGAAAATCGCCTACCAACCGCGGCAACGCGCGCACCCAAACCTGACGCGCGCCAACTGATAAAAGGCGACGGAGCTATCCCCACGGAAACCGGTTTGCTAGAAGCACGCCAACTTTTCACCGCCGACGATTAACCTGCTCCCGGATTTGAATATGCCACAAAATGTGACGCCCGTCTTGCGTTTTGCGCCCTCGCCGACCGGATATTTGCACATTGGCGGCGCACGCACGGCACTTTTCAACTGGCTCTTTGCACGCCATTCAGGTGGCAAATTCCTCCTTCGCATAGAAGATACCGATCGTGAAAGATCCACACCCGAAGCGGTTGCGGCCATTCTGTCGGGACTGACTTGGCTCGGTTTGCAATGGGACGGAGAGCCGATCTTTCAATTCACCCGAGCATCCCGACATCGCGAAATCGCCGAGCAGCTGCTCGCCGATGGAAACGCCTATCGGTGCTACGCGACAGCTGCGGAACTAGAAGAAATGCGTGCGAAACAGCGCGCCGAGGGCGATCCCATTCGTTACGACGGGCGATGGCGCAATCGAAATCCATCGATGGCACCGACCGACGCGCCGTTCGTCATACGCCTCAGGGCGCCGCAAGCCGGGGAAACGATCGTGCATGACGTCGTTCAGGGCGATGTGCGCTTCGCAAACGAGCAGTTGGATGACATGGTGCTGTTGCGTTCCGACGGAACACCAACTTATATGCTGGCTGTCGTTGTCGACGATTTTGACATGGGCGTCACCCATATTATCCGGGGCGATGATCATCTTAATAACGCCGCACGACAACTTCAGATCATTCGGGTGATGGGTTGGCCGGAACCTGTCTACGGCCATTTACCGCTGATCCACGGTCCGGACGGCGCGAAGCTTTCCAAACGGCATGGCGCTCTTGCAGTCGACGCCTATCGCGATTTGGGCTACCTGCCTGACGCGATGCGAAATTACCTTGTCCGGCTCGGCTGGAGCCACGGCGACGATGAATTCATCCCAACCGAGCGGGCGATAGAGTGGTTTGATCTTTCCAACATCGGCCGAAGTCCTGCGCGCCTCGATTTCAAAAAATTGGACAATTTGAACGCACGCTACATGCGCGGGATGGATGACATTGCCTTGGCTGCCGAGGTCGGAAAATTTCTGGCGCAGACGGTCCCACCGCGTTTTCTGAGCGATGTGGCAAAAAAGCGTCTCGTTGACGCCATGCCTGGACTAAAAGAACGGGCGAAGACCTTGCTCGAGCTCTCGCAGGCAGCCGAGTTTTTATTCAGCGATGGTCCTCGTTCGTTGGATGCAGGTGCCGAAAAGCTATTGCCGCCGGACGCGCGCCTGCTGCTTGGGGAACTGGTCGCCATCTTGGGCGAAAATGGGTGGACGGCAGCAGCGCTGGAAACGCAAGTACGGGCGGTGGCGGAAACGAAGGGGCTCAAACTTGGCCAGCTTGCCCAACCGCTTCGCGCGGCGCTGACGGGTAAAGCCGCTTCTCCACCGGTCTTCGACATGCTGGCAGTACTCGGGCGGGAAGAATCCCTTCTCCGGCTGAGGGCTTTCACGGCATGAGTTTGTCCATTTACCTGTCAAAACTGCGTGGGGTAGTGACGGAATTGGGACCTTGAGCCTATAATTGTTGCAGTGCAAGAAAGCGAGCCGACCACTGAGCCGGCCTAGACCAGGAGTTCTCAATGAGGGACAGCAAGGCCATTCCAGCGGGTACGGCAAACCTGACCTATGATGGTAGATCTTACGAGTTGCCGGTCTTCGCCGGCACTGTGGGACCGAATGTCGTGGACATTCGCAAGCTCTACGACTCGTCTGATCTTTTCACCTACGATCCCGGTTTTACGTCGACAGCGGCGTGTGAGAGCGACATAACCTTCATCGATGGCGACAAGGGTATTCTGCTCTATCGCGGCTATCCGATCGACCAGCTCGCCGATCACTCGAACTTTCTGGAAGTCTGCTACCTTCTTCTGCACGGCGATTTGCCGAATGAAGCAGAGATGAAGGAATTCACGCATGCCATCACCTACCACACGATGGTGCATGAACAGTTAGCAACCTTTTTTAACGGGTTCAGGCGCGACGCGCATCCTATGGCAATAATGTGCGGCGTTGTGGGCGCTCTTTCTGCATTTTATCATGACTCGACCGACATCACAGATCCACGACAACGCGAAATCGCTGGGCACCGCCTGATTGCCAAAATCCCCACCATCGCGGCGATGGCTTACAAATATCACGTAGGCCAACCTTTTGTGTATCCGATCAACGCGCTTGGCTACACGGAAAACTTTCTGCGTATGTCGTTTGCGGTTCCTTGCGAGGACTACAAGATCAATCCGGTTCTGGCAAAGGCACTTGACACGATCTTCATTTTACACGCCGACCATGAACAGAACGCCTCTACGTCGACCGTCAGGCTCGCGGGATCTTCAGGTGCCAACCCCTTTGCCTGCATTGCTGCCGGCATTGCCTGCCTTTGGGGACCGGCACATGGCGGCGCGAATGAAGCCGCACTCAAGATGTTGATGGAAATCGGGAGTGTCGATCGCATCCCGGAATATGTGGCGCGGGCAAAGGACAAAAACGACCCCTTCCGCCTCATGGGCTTCGGACATCGCGTCTACAAAAACTACGATCCGCGAGCGAAGGCGATGCAGGTGCAGTGCCATGCGGTGCTCGATGAACTCGGCGTTCACGATGACCCGTTACTAAAAGTCGCTTTGGAGCTCGAGCGCATTGCTTTGAAAGACGATTATTTCATCGAAAAGAAGCTCTATCCGAATATCGATTTCTATTCCGGCATTACGCTGAAAGCACTGGGTTTTCCCACCAGTATGTTTACGGCACTGTTTGCACTTGCCCGCACAGTGGGCTGGATCGCGCAATGGACGGAAATGATCGAGGACCCGCATCAGAAGATCGGTCGGCCGCGTCAACTCTATACCGGCGTCAGGAAGCGCGGTTACGTTCCTATCGACAAGCGTTAGATAGGCGGAATTTGATCGCTATTTAGGCTGTTCGCGCGCGAAATCTAGGAGCACTCGAGCGGCGCGAAGACTCGGCGAATCGCTGCCGACACTAAGCTTTGCCATGGCTTCCACAAGGTCACGGCGCTGCCGATCTCGCACAAGTGGTTCGCGTAGGAGCTGAAGGGTTGCGTGCGCGAGCGCCACACCTGTGCATTCCGCCTGTATAAACTCTGGCACGGCGCGCCGATCGAGTACGATGTTCACGAGCGTGGCAAACCGCACTCGCACGAAATGTCGCGCGAGCTGATAAGTCAACCATCCGAGCCGGTAGGCGACCACCATTGGCGTGCCCGCCAGCGCCAGTTCGGTCGTCACCGTTCCAGACGCTGCCATAGCCGCGTCGGCCGTGTCGAACGTCGCGAACTTGTCGGCTTCGGCGTCGACGATGTGGAGATCGGACGGCCAATCGCGCGTTGTCTCACGCACATAGCGGCTGACATGAGGAACCGTTGGAAGGACACAGACCAGCCCAGGAATATCCCGCGTGAGACGGGCGACCGCATCGCGAAAATGCGGCAGAAGCAGCGTGACTTCGCTCATGCGGCTTCCTGGCAGGAGCGCCAGGAGCGTCGCGGCCGGCGCTATACCGAGCCGCTCGCGCAACTCAGGGCCGGAGGCGATCCGGCCGGCGCGCTCGATCACGGGATGACCCACGAAGACAGCACGAACGCCGTGCCGCTCGAAGAATGGCACCTCGAAAGGCAGCAGGGCCAATATGAGGTCGATATAGTGCGCCATTTTTCTTGCGCGATACTGGCGTGACGCCCAGACCTGTGGCGCTACGTAATTGACCGTACGGATGGACGGATCGATGCGTTTGAGGCGTCGCGCAATGCGATGGGTGAAATCCGGGCTGTCGATGAGAACGACGGCGTCGGGTCTCGTCTCTAGCGCATGATCCGCAGCCTGCCTCACCCGTCGCAGGATGGCTGGAATGCGGGGGACGACTTCCCGCAACCCCATCACAGCCGTGTCGTCGAGCGGAAAGAGGCTTTGCAGACCCTGGGCGGCCATTGCTGGACCGCCGACGCCGACAATGCGCACCGTATCACCTTCCAGCCTTCTTACGGCAGCCATCAACTGTGCACCAAGTTGATCGCCGGAGGGTTCTCCGCAGATCAGCATAAGTGCCAATGAACGAGCGGATTGAGCCGTCTCGGACATTGTCAACTTGATTCTGGAGGCGGAAAGCCCACGACAAATAGGCCCGCGGCATCCGCCGCTTCGATCACCGCGGGACGGTTGACGATGAGGGCGCGGCTGGCTTCGACAGCAATCCCGGCTAAACCTGCCTGGACAACGTTTAGCACCGTCTGCACACCGATGACGGGCAAATCGGTCTTGCGGTCCTGCCTGGGCTTCAATGCCTTAACGAGTACGCCTTTCGGCTTTTCGCGCGTGCCGCGAATGGCTTCGGGAAGGCTCGCCACCCGCGCGATCATAGCATCCGTACCTTCCGCTGCCTCGACCGCAAGCACCAAACCGGCGCAAACGGCTGCGGCCTGCCCTACATCGAGCGCACCAAGCCGTCTGACAATTTTGACGCCATGGGCAATATCCGCCTCATCATCCGACGACGGCGTTACGCGACCGAGTGTGCCCGCGGTAGCGAGCAGCCCGGGAGCTGCTTCCTCGACGCCGATGGTACGAAAACCTTCCGCTTCGAAAATATCGACGATTACACGCAATAGCGCGTCATCGCCCTTTCGCGCGGCGGAGAGAATCCTGGGCAACAGAATAAAGGCCTTGCTGTCGGGCTTTACATCCGAAAAGCGTGGACGAGCGAGACGGCCCGCAAGGAGCACGTCCTTGCAATCGTGATCGCGCAAAAATTTGAACGTCTTTTTCATTTCGCCGAGCGCGACCCAATCATGAGGAAATCGTGCAATCGCAGCATCCGCGGCCCCGCTCAAAGCAACAATGAAAACTGGGCGTCCGGATTCATGCACGGCATCGGCCACGGCCAACGGCAGGTCACCGCCGCCTGCAATGATGCCGAGCCCGCTCATTGTCGATCTCCCCCTGGCCGGCGCGCCGGGCAGATGGGGCGTTTGGCATCAGCAAGGATAAAGGCCACGACCTGCTGTACCTCAGGAACATCCGGCCATCTGTCGCCAACGCGCATGGCATTGTCGTGGATCGTGCCAGATTCATCTTCGAATATGCCGCGATACGCTGCGCGCAGCGCATGAATGTTGGCCCGCGGAACATTGTGACGCCGCAACCCGATGATGTTGAGACCCGCCAGCCGGACCTGCAGGCCGATCGCCATTCCGTAGGGAATGACGTCGGTGGTCACTCCCGAAAGCCCGCTGACAAACGCATAACGTCCAACCCGACCGAACTGCTGCACGGCGGACAATCCGCCCATGATCACGCCATCTTCAATTTGCGAATGGCCGCCGAGCTGAACGCCGTTCGACAAGGTAACGTCATCGCCCACACTACCGTCATGGCCGATATGACTCTGGGCCATCAAATAGCAGCGATCGCCGATTGTGGTGACGCCGCGGCCATTCTCGCTACCAGCGCTGACCGTTACGCCTTCGCGGATAATATTGTCCAGCCCGATAAGTATACGCATGTGAGCCGGATTAGTCCGACGCATCTGTGCCTCGCCGCCAATAACGGCATGCGAATAGATGACGGTGCGGGCTCCGATCTCTGTGTTGCCCGATATGACCACGTGAGTGTGGAGCTTGACGTCGGCAGCCAAAACAACATGCGGCCCCACAATGCAATAGGGACCTATTTCGGCACCGTCTGCGATCAGCGCGCCGTCCTCAATGATCGCCGTGGGATGAATTCTCATCGCTGTTCGGCCCTGTTCCGCGAATCATGGCGCTGAATTCTGCTTCCGCGCAAAGCTCGCCGTCCACGAAGGCTTCGCCCATGAATTTCCACACCGGACCCCGCCGGCGCAACGCCTTCACGGGAATGCGTAAAAGGTCGCCAGGCCTTACAGGTCGGCGGAAACGCGCCCTGTCGATCGTCATGAAATAGACGACGCGATTATCGCCCGTTAATCCCAACGTGTGGACCACCAGAGCCCCTGCGGTCTGCGCCATCGCTTCCACGATCAGCACACCCGGCATGACAGCGAAATCAGGAAAATGTCCCTGAAAATGCGGTTCGTTGAATGACACCGCTTTATAGCCGACCGCACTCTCGCCAAGGCGGATATCCGCGAGCCTCTCGACGAACAAAAAAGGCGCGCGATGCGGCAGAAGCCGTTTGATCTGCTCTACGTCTAGAGTCGTTTCCGCCGCCACCGTCATACTACCCGTTGCGATCCCGGTTGCGCCGTCTTGCGAGCAATGCAATGGCGGCAAGTTCGCGGCGCCATTGCCTCACCGGCCTGACGGGCGCGCCGCCATAGTCTTCCCCGCCTGGAAGATCGCCCGGAGTCACGCCGCCGCGCGCCGCTATGCGAGCACCGTCGCCAATCCGGACGTGATCCGCAATACCAACCTGCCCACCGAGGACAACAAAATTGCCCAATTCACAACTTCCAGAAATACCGGTTTGAGCAACGATGACGCAGTGACGGCCGATGTGGGTGTTGTGTCCGACCTGAACCAGATTGTCTATTTTTGTGCCCTCTCCGATGACCGTGTCACCAAGCGCGCCGCGATCGACCGTCGTACACGCACCGAGTTCAACGTCGTCCTGGATGATCACGCGGCCAAGTTGGGGAATTTTGGTGTGACCTCGCACCGACGACGCAAACCCGAAGCCGGATTGTCCGATTTGTGCGCCCGGCAACACTGTGATGCGATCACCGAGATAGGCGTATCCTACACTGACATTGCTGCCGATTTCGCAACCCCGACCGATTGCGACGCCGCGACCGATTACCGTGTTGGGGCCTATACGCGTGCCATCTCCGACCTCCACGCCAGGTCCGAGCACGACACCTGGGGCCAGCGAAACGCCCTCGCCCAGGCGCGCGCTTGGGTGAATAGACACCTCCTGGTTCCATGGCTCATGACCATGAGCAGGATAGAAAAGGCGAGCCGCGGCAGCGAAGGCATGCTGAACAGAATCGCAGGAAAGCACGACCATGCGCCTTGGAGGATCGCCTGTGAAGGTGCCAGCCGTCACGAAGCAATAATTGGCTTGTGTATCCCCAAGGGAGCGCTCAGCGCCTTTGCCCGCAAAAAAAGTGATCTGACCAGACCCTGCCCCTGCAAGGGTCGCCAAATCGAAAACTTCACTCTTCCCATCCACGTCGGCGGGCAACACAATACCGCTCCTCGCGCATAACTGCGCCAGCGTAAAGGGTCCCTGGTTGTCATAGAAGCGAGGATCAGCCATCAGCCGGCCGGACGCGGGCGCCCCCAAGGCGCCCGCTCAAATGCTATCGTCCCTGTGGCGGGATTGCGCCCGGCGGCGGATTTACAAGTTGAACTTTGACGGTCGGCAGCTTCTGATCCAGGCGTTGAACGGTGAGCGCCGTCACATCTGCATCGACCATACCCAGCACAACAGCACTCCGATCTAGCAGGAGATTTGCACCGCGCTCCTGCATAACTCCTTGGAGAATCGGACCGAGCGCCTGTTCGACCTGCTGCCGCGCCCTCAGGACGCCCCCCTGGATTTGCGACTGCCGAGTTTCCACCTTCTGGCGGAACGCTGCCTGCTTTTGCTCGAATGCCCTTACTTTTTGCGCGCGTACATCGGGCGACAGGATAGCGACCTGCTGCTGGAGCGCTTGCCCTTCTTTCTGCAACGCCTCGTTTTCCGCTCGGAATTCCGTCTCGGCAGACTGCGTAAATGCATTGACCTGGCGTACGATATCCTGCCCGACCTTTGAAGCTCGCAGGATAGCCTGCCGGTCCACGACTATAATTCTCGGTGCCGGCAACGCCATTGCGGCCGGGGAGGCACCGTGAGGTTGCGCCGGTGCCGCAGGGTTGGCCGCAAAAGCCGCCGACACGCTTAATGCCAATGCCGCTGCGACCAAGGTCACGCGGGCAACAAAAGACAAATTGGTCATGAGTTAGAGTCCCGTTCCTGCGCTGAAGTAAATGATTTGCGATTTATCGTAACTTTCCCTGACATACGGCAAAGCAAGCGAGATCTGTATCGGTCCGAAAGGCGATTTCCAAGCTATGCCGATGCCAGCGGACGCACGGAATGCCATATTGTCCTTGATACACACAAGCCCCGGCGGAAATGTCGCGCAATTGTTGGTCGGAATGCCCGAGTCGAGGTGCCCCACAGTCCCGAAATCCGTGAATAGCGAAGTAGCGATCCCGTAATCTGCCGGCAGGAAATCCGGCAAGCGAAGGTCGGCCGTACCGATCGCATAGGCGTCGCCGCCGATCGCGTTGGCTCCGGAGGCGCTGACTTCACGGGGGCCAACGCCCGCGAGGGCAAAACCGCGAAAACTGTCACCGCCTTTGAAGAACCGATCAGTCAGGCGGATATTGTTACCCCCGTAGGGCTGTATATAGCCGGCGTTCATCGACAACGTGCCGACAAAAGAGTCCCACAGCAATGGATGGTGAAGGCCGAATGATGTGAGCGTCCGGATATATTTCGTGTTGCCGCCAAAGCCGGCAAAATCCTGACTGAACTGCCAGGTAAATCCCTTGCGAGGCTTAATGGGGTCGTCGAGCGTATTATAGCTGTAACTGTACCCCAGCGAAGACGTCGTCTCGCTACCAGCGGCTTGCTGAATGACAGTCGGGGCATCCAGGAACGGCGAGACGGTCGACACGCTGATTGTGTAGCGCAGGCCGACGGCGCCGAATTCCGAGGTGGGAAACCCGATGCGGAGACCGAGCGCCGTGGTATTGCCCTGATAGTCCACCTGCTGATAGTCGGTGATCACGTCGTAGATATCGAATCCGGCCGAGAGCGGACGATCCAGAAAATAGGGTTCGGTGAAGCTCAGCTGCGCTTCCTTGCTGATGCTGGATGCTTCGATACTGGCGCGCAGATACTGGCCGCGACCAAACAGATTTTGCTCGGTATAGCTGAACTCTCCCACGAACGAACTTGTGGAAGAATAGCCAGCGCCCAATTGCAATTGCCCTGTCGATTGCTCGGTTACGGTGACGTTCAACACAGTGCGATCCGGCTGGGAACCAGGCACTGGCTTTATATCGACGTCCTTGAAGAACCCGAGCGCCTTGATGCGATTGCGCGAACGATCGACGAGAACGCGGTTGAAGGCATCGCCTTCCACAAGACGAAATTCGCGTCGAATGACCTTGTCGAGCGTGCGCGAATTCCCGACGATGTTGATTTTTTCGATGTAAACGCGTGGACCTTGATCGATTTCGAATATGACATCGATCGTATGGGTGGCGCGATCGCGCCTGATGCGCGGATGAATTTCTGCGAACGCGTAGCCTTTGGTGCCGGCAGCATTCGTCAGTGCGTCGATCGACTTGTCGATCAACTCGGCGTTATAGGTGTTGCCCTCCAGGATTGGCACCAGAGGGCGCAGCGCCGCCGGAGTGAGTTCTTTAACCTTAGAGTCGATGACGACTTTGCCGAATTTGAAGAGATCGCCTTCATCAACCGTAAAGGTGATATAAAAATTCTGCCGATCCGGCGCGAGCTCCGCGACTGCCGATACGACACGAAAATCGGCATAACCGCGCTGCAGGTAGAAGCGACGCAATTGCTCGCGGTCAAACGTCAATCGATCCGGATCGTAATTGTCGTTGGAGGAAAGAATTCTCCACCATTTGCTTTCTTCCGTAGCAATTTGATCGCGCAGCATATCGTCGTTGAACTGCTTGTTGCCGATGAACGAGATGCGTGCCACTCCCGTCGTCGGACCTTCATTGATGGAAAAAATGAGATCGACGCGATTCTGCGGGCGCTGGATGATCTGCGGGTCCACCGTCGCGGCGAACTTGCCGTTGCGTCGATATAGTTCGATAATTCGCTGAACGTCTGACTGCACCTTCGCGCGCGTAAATACCATGCGAGGCTTGAGTTGAACCTCTTTCGTGAGGTCCTTTTCGGATACTTTGTCGTTTCCCTCGAAAACGACCTGATTTAGGATCGGGTTCTCGACCACGTTGATGGTCAGCGTGGAGCCGTCCCAATTGAACTTTACATCGGCGAAAAGGCCGGTCGCGAAAAGTGTTTTGAGCGATCTATCGACGGATTGTTCGTCGTAGGGCTCTCCCTCGCGGAGCGAAACATAGGACAGCACGGTGGCCGGTTCGATACGCTGTGCGCCCTGGACGACGATGCGCTTTATGGCTGGACCTGGAACGGAAGCCGGCGCCGCAGATGCATTGAATGACGATGGACCAGACGTACCGGCCTCCTGCGCCAACCCTTGCAACGAGGGAAGGGCTGCGGTTGCACAAGCCGCCAGAAGGGCCACGCGTTTACACCGCGCGAATGGGAAGGCGATCAGACTCATCCGTTCGTCTCAAATGAGCACCGCCGGGTAAACACCCCCGGGGGCGCAGTGTGGTTTCAGAATAAATTCAACCGGACAAGGTCATTCCAGGTTGCAAGAAGCATAAGACCCAGCATAACCGCTATTCCCAGCCGAAATCCGACATCCTGAGCCCTGGGCCCCAGCGGCCGACCCAGAAGCGCTTCGCATCCATAGTACAGAAGGTGGCCCCCGTCGAGGACGGGGATCGGAAAAAGGTTGACCAGTCCGATACTTACAGAAATGAAAGCCGCCAGCCGGAGGAGCGACAGGATGCTTACGGCTGCCACTTCGGCCGAAATCTTGGCCACCCCTATCGGCCCGTTCAGATTGCTCGCGCTCGCCCCGCCCGTAACGATGCGCCAGATATAGTCAAGCGTCGTCACCACGATGGACCAGGTTTCCCTCGAAGCCTCTGCAAGCGCTCCGAAGAGACCATAGCTGACATGGGTCCATTGTTGAGCGGAAACCGGCCCATCAATACCCAACAGACCCACCTGCTGGCGTTCGCCAAGTATGCTAATTGACGAAAGACGTGGCGTGACATGTAACAGGATCGGCCTACCCTGGCGTGTCACCTGGATCGATAGCGTTTCCCCGGCTCGGTCCCAGACGAAATCCCGTATCTGGTCGAAGTTGGCGATGGAGTGATTGTCGACGGAGACAACGATATCTCCGGTGTGAAAGCCGGCAGCCGAAGCCGCACTATCCGGAAGAACTTTGCTGATGATCGGAGCGGCGACAGTACCGCCGAACGCTAAGAGGAAGCCTGTCAAAAGCACAATTGCCAGCACGAAATTTGCCGCAGGGCCGGCGGCGACAATCAGAGCGCGCTGATAGAGCGGCTTGAGAGGAAAAGCACCCTGCATTTCGTCCGAAGTCAGGCCGTCCAGATTGCTGCGATCCGGCATGCTCACGGCATTAAGGTCGCCGAAAAATTTCACATATCCACCGAGCGGTATCCAGGAGATTTTCCAACGGGTGCCGCGACGATCATTCCAGCCCACAATTGTAGGGCCAAAACCTATAGAGAATGTCTCAATTTTGACGCCGCAGGCGCGCGCGACGAGGAAATGCCCAAGCTCGTGAAAGAAAACAATCGGCGTAATCAACAGGAAAAAAGGCAGAATGTTATGCATGATCCAGTCGATGAAATACTGAGCCATTCCCAACATGTGACTTCCTTTTGCCCCGCCCCCAGATTAGGCCGCAACACGCCGGCAAATGTCGCCGGCAACATCTCGCGCCCGATTGTCGACAGCGAGTATCTCCTCAATGTCGCTTGCGTGGGCGCCTGCGGCGTTGTGACTTGCAGATAGCGTTTCGTCGATTACGCGCGCGATATCGAGAAATCCGATTGATCTGTCCAGAAACGCCTGTACGGCAATTTCGTTAGCGGCGTTGAGGATCGTAGAAGTAAGTCCTCCTGCGCGCAAGCAGTCGTTGGCCAGTTTGAGACAGGGAAACCGCTCGAAATCAGGTGGCTCGAAGGTCAACTGCTTAGCCTGGGCCAAGTCGAGCCTTGCCGATGGAGAGGCGATTCGGTTCGGCCACGCGAGCGCATAGGCGATCGGCGTCCGCATATCGGGAGCGGACAGATGGGCCAGTGTCGAGCCGTCGGTATATGAAACCAGACAATGCACGATGGACTGTGGGTGCACGATAACACCGAGCTTTTCGGCCGGCAGCGCGAACAGATAGTGCGCCTCGATGAGTTCGAGACCCTTGTTCATCAAAGTCGCACTGTCGACGGAGATTTTTGCGCCCATAGACCAGTTGGGATGGGCGACTGCTTGCTCCGGCGTGGCGTCCGCCATGCGCTCCTTCAACCATTGCCGGAATGGACCGCCGGATGCTGTGAGAGTCACGCGTTCGATCGCATGAGATTGCGCAAAATCGAGAACCTGGAATGCGGCATTGTGTTCGGAATCGACAGGTATGACCGTAGCGCGCGAAGCATCGAGCGCATTGCGGAATACGTCGCCGCCGGCGACCACGCATTCCTTGTTCGCAAGCGCGATCGTTGCGCTGCGCCGTACCGCTATGAGAGCGGGTTCAAGAGCTGCCGCACCCACAATCGCGACCATCACCACGTCGGATTTTCGTGCGGCCGCATCCTTTACCGCCTCGGCACCCGCTGCGATTTCAATTCCGCTGCCGCTTAGGGCCTCTTTCAAATTCGAATAGTGCCTCACGTCTCCAATAACTGCCAACTCGGGTCGAAAGCGGCGGGCCTGTTCGGCAAGTTTGACGAAATTGGACTGCGCTGTCAGCGCCTGAAGACGCAGCGCATCCTGGCCGTAGTGCGCACGGGTGTGAGCAACGACGTCTAGCGTGCTTACGCCTATTGATCCCGTACTGCCCAGCACTGTGAGCTTACGCGACAGCGTGCCTTCGAGGTTGGGCAATTCGTATTCCATATAAGATATCACCAATGAGCCCCAACAAGAAGATCGAGACCGAACACAAAGACCAAGCAAGCCGCAAGAGGCGCGACGAACAAAGTGGAGTCGATCCGGTCGAGGACGCCGCCATGCCCGGGGATCAGGCCGCCGCTGTTTTTGCGGCCGACACGTCGTTTTACCCACGATTCGAACAGGTCGCCTGCGTGACCTGCCAGCGCCAAACCCAGACCCAAAAACGCAGCCTTCCAAGCGTTGCCGCCCCGCAGCGCGGCGCAAAACGCCAATGATGCCGCAGCGAGGCTGCCGCCGCCGAGAAACCCTGCCCACGTCTTGTTGGGTGAAAGTGCTGGGGCGAGTTTGGGGCCGCCGATCAAGCGGCCCAGAATCAATGCCCCCGTATCGGATGTCCAGATGGCGATGAAAACAACCAGGACGGACGCCAGCCCGTTCGCGATCTCGCTTCTCAGAAGAACCAAAGACAACGCCGGAACGCCCACATAGATCGCACCGGATCCGTTCCACAATACATTGGCGCCGTTGGCGTAGGCTGCTAGGCCGGCCAAGATAGAACCAACTGCAAGAAACCATGCAGGCCATAGACCATGCTGTGCGGCGCCAGCGCTTATGAGGCTCGCCGCGATGGCGCACGCTGTCGCGAGAATCTCGAGAACATATTTGTCGCCACTCACCATGCGATGCCATTCGCGCGCGGCAGCCGAGGCAACGAGCAGGACGAACGCTGTAAAATAGAAACCACCGGCAATCGTTACGCTCACGGCAACGCCTGCAAGCAAAACCCCGAACAAAGCGCGGGCCGGCCACTCGAAGGCGCCGGCCGCCGCGTTCGCCCGCACCGGGCGTGCTCTGCCTGCTGCGTCGCCAGGATTGCTCAAGCGACGGCTTCCGGTGCCACCGACCCGAACCGACGTTCGCGCTGCGCGAAAGTATTTAACGCCTCGAAGAACTGGGCTCGGGAAAAGTCGGGCCACAGAGTGTCAACGAAGGCGAGTTCCGCGTAGGCCGCTTGCCATAGCAAAAAATTGCTTAATCTGCGCTCGCCGCTGGTCCGGATGATGAGATCGGGATCGGGCACACTATAAGTGAGCAAGCGCGTGGAAAACATGCCGGGCGTGATGTCGTTTGGATCGAGTTCGCCGCGTGCAGCGGCATAGGCCATATCGCGCGCCGCCGCGGCGATTTCCTCTTGTGACCCATAGTCGAACGCGAAGGTGAGATTGAGACCTGTGTTTTTTTCCGTACGACCCTCGCCATCTTCGATCATGGCCAGAATGTCGGGCTCGGCGCGATTGCGACTCCCAATGATCCGCATACGGACGTTGCGTTCCACCAGCTCGTTAACATCCTCCCGGAAATAGGCCCGAAACAACGACATGAGATGCGTCACTTCCGGCGGCGGCCGTTTCCAGTTTTCCGACGAAAATGCGTAGAGTGTCAGGTACTCAAGACCGACGTCGATTGCTGCGCGCACCACCGAGCGCACGGCGGCGACGCCCGCCACATGTCCGGCCGCCCGCGGCAAATAGCGCTTCTGCGCCCAGCGGCCATTTCCATCCATGATGATGGCGACATGACGCGGCAAGCTCTCCCGGGCAGGCGAAACACTCGTTGTGGCCATCCAGTCAACTCCCGGCCGATCAGACCTGCATGATCTCCTGCTCTTTGGCGTGGAGCGTCTGATCGATGTCACGGATATGCGCATCCGTGAGCTTCTGCAATTCCTCGCCGACTCTGTGATGCTCGTCCTGGCCGATCCTGTGGTCTTTTTCGAGCTTTTTCAGGATTTCCATTCCGTCGCGCCGCACATTGCGAACCGCGATGCGCGCCTGCTCGGCATATTTATGGGCGAGTTTGGCGAGTTCGCGGCGCCGTTCCTCATTGAGTTCCGGGATCGGAATGCGCAAAAGCTGACCGTCCATCTGCGGATTGAGGCCCAAGCCGGCATCGCGGATGGCCTTGTCTACGGCTTTGACCGTGCTTTTGTCCCATACCTGCACAGTCAGTAACCGGGGTTCTGGTGCGCTGACCGTTCCGACCTGATTGATCGGCATTGGATTGCCATAGGCCTCGACCATCACGGGATCCAAGAGCGCCGCACTGGCCCGGCCCGTCCTCAGCCCGACAAACTCTGCCTTGAGGGCGGTCACAGAACCATTCATGCGTCGGTTCAAGTCATCTTTGTCAAAACCTTGGATACTCGACATTTTCCTGCCCTCCTTTGATCGATCAGCCCGGGGCACCGATGATTGTGGACCGGCCTTCGCCCTTCAACACCGCAGCCAGCGCCCCTCGGTCATGGATCGAGAATACGATGATTGGAATCCCATTCTCTCGCGAAAGGCTAACGGCAGACGCATCCATTACCTGAAGATCCCTGGATAACACCTCATGATAGCTGAGAAATTCAAATCTTTTGGCCTCGGGATCTTTTTTGGGGTCGGCGCTATAGACGCCATCGACCTGCGTCCCCTTCAACATCGCATTGCAATTCATTTCAGCAGCCCGCAGGGCGGCGGCGGTATCCGTTGTGAAGAAGGGGTTGCCGGTTCCGGCGGCGAATATCACGACACGCCCCTTCTCCATGTGCCGGATCGCCCGGCGGCGGATATAGGGTTCACAGACCGATGTCATGGGAATCGCGGATTGGACCCGTGTTTGGACCCCGGCACGTTCCAGCGCAGCCTGCATGGCGAGCGCGTTCATCACCGTGGCAAGCATACCCATATAGTCTGCTGTGGAACGATCGATCCCTGCAGCCGCACCCGCCAGGCCGCGAAAAATGTTTCCACCGCCGATCACCATGCAGACCTGGATGCCGGCGTCGACGGCTTCCCACACGTCGCCGGCAATGCGTTCGACGGTCGCGATGTCAATGCCATAATTCTGGGCGCCCATCAACGCTTCGCCGGAGACCTTCAAAAGGACTCGGCCATATTTCGGCGCTACGCCCATTCGCATTCCCTGTTGGTGCGACCGATTCGATGGTACTCGCCATCCGGAAAAGCCGCACGGGCTTTTCGACGACAGGCGCTTTAATGTCCCGCCATCGCCTTTACTTCGTCGGCGAAATCGCTGCTTTCGGCCTTTTCAACGCCCTCGCCGACCGCAAAACGGACAAAGCCCACAAGCTCGACGGCCGTGCCGAGTTCCTTTGCTGTCCTCTCGACAACTTTGCCAACCGTCAGTTCGTTGTCGTGAACATATGCTTGCGCGAGCAACACCGTCTCTTCGTAAAACTTCCGCATCCGGCCTTCGACCATCTTCTCGATAACGTTTTCCGGCTTGCCCGACTGGCGCGCGAGTTCGGTCTGGACATCGCGTTCGCGGGCGACGACTTCCACCGGCAGATGGTCAGCCGTAAGCGCGAGCGGTGCCGCGAAAGCGATATGCATGGCAATCTGTCTGCCGAAGGCTGAGAGTTTTGCCCTATCGGCAGTCGATTTTAGCGCGACGAGTACGCCGATTTTTCCCAACTCGGGCGATGCAGCATTGTGGACATAGGTTGAGACAACGCCCGGCGAAACGGCCAGCACGACCGCACGGCGCACGCTCAGATTCTCGCCGATTTTTGCGATCAGATGTGTGACTGTTTCCTGAACGGTAGCGCCCGCCGCCGTGGGCCGCGCCAGAAGTTTTTCAACATCGCCGCCCGATTCCAGCGCGAGTATGGCGGCTTCCTTCACGAAATCCTTGAATGTGTCGTTGCGCGCGACGAAATCGGTCTCGGAATTGACCTCGACGAGTGCTCCCGCGTCACCGCCAACTGCGACACCAATCAGACCTTCAGCAGCTGTACGGCCGGCTTTTTTTGCAGCCTTGGCAAGGCCTTTTTTGCGCAGCCAGTCGATGGCGGTTTCCATGTCGCCTTCTGTGGCCGCAAGCGCCGATTTACAATCCATCATGCCCGCGCCGGTCTTGTCGCGCAGTTCCTTCACCATATTTGCGGTGATGTTCGTCATCTGAAACTCCTGATTTAGGC
>Ga0302324_100000412_pt1 | contig 116149 bp, 73 predicted proteins | sample Palsa_T0_1_FD_201949 | JGI IMG/M metagenome (GOLD analysis project Ga0302324, IMG submission 201949) | Peat permafrost microbial communities from Stordalen Mire near Abisko, Sweden - Palsa_T0_1 | ecosystem: Environmental > Terrestrial > Soil > Palsa > Peat permafrost | place: Sweden: Abisko... | reverse complement strand
CGACGAACGGCACGCCTGCCTTCGCTGCTGCGAGGTTGTAGGGGTTGTACACGTGGATCGTGATTTGTTTCCCGCCAGGACCTGCCAGCGTGACCAGTTTCTTCGCTCGATTCACCGAAACGACTTTGCCGTGAACCGTTACTACCGTTTCAGAACCGACGCCAATGAGATGTTCTTGAGCCGGCGCCGCGGCGCCGGGCGATGGGGCTGCGCTGGCTGCCGGCGGCGCTGCGCTCGCGCTCGAAGGAGCCGCGGACTGGGCCACGGGCAACGCGCTGCCGCTGCTCGGAGCAGTGATCGTGCTCGAACACGCGGAGACGACACTCATCAGGATGAGGCTCGCGAGTGACGCCCAAGTTCCGGCTACCGGCCGCCGCGATGATTTCAGGTATGCAGTAATAGACACTTGTTATCCTCCCCCTTGAAACAGATTTACGCTGCTACGGCTGTGCGCTCTCGTGTACCGACCAGCCACTGGATATTAACTGCTGTCGGGCCAGCGGTGTCATTGGCGCGGGAATCCAGAGCACCCGGTTTTGGACAGCAGTCAAGGCCGGATCGGTCGCGAAACCCGCGATGCGCGGCGTCCACGACAGGTAATCTACCGGGGCCGGTACGATCGCATTGCCATTCTGATCGTGTGCAAGCAGCAGTCCATTCATCCGGATATTCGTAATCGGACTGTTCTGCTGGCTCCATTGAGCGAGCATTTGCAGCGACGTCACTATGAAACGCGCCTGATATTCGGTCATTACAGCGCTCAGCGCGACCGCGACCGATCGCCGCCCTGGAATGTTGCCCAGCGTTTCCAGAGTATGCACCGCTGTGACCTGCAGGCTTAATGGAATCGCGCTGTTGTGAGTAAAAGCGGCGATTTCCTCCTGTGACAGCCCCAGTTTCTTGAGCTTCTTTTCGACCAGGATGATCAGGTCGCCCTTCGGCGTCTGATAGATCAAATCGTCGGTAATCTCAACGCCCGAGATCAACATCGAGCCCGGCACGGCCACACTCATTGCGGTGTTGACCATCACCCGGGCCGAGAACATCACCCAGGCCATGTGGTTCAGCTTTTCCGTCAGAATTGGATCGGAACTATACGGATCTACATGGAGCTTGTGCGCCAGGTCGCGGCGCACCTGCTCATAGCCCAGGGCCGTAGCCGTGATACTGGCCGTCTCGCCCGCGGTTTGTTCCGCTCGCTCCCCGCCGCTCTCGGAGGAATTGGTCGCCGTCGCATAGACGGTCTTCGCACCCAGATCGACCCGTCCGAAGAATTCACTTACTCCGCTCGGCAAACCAGTTACCGTATCCATCGGATGAGCAACCATCTGCGCAGCAGCCTCGACCGGGCGTGCCGCGCTGACGGCGACTTCCTTGGCGAACGCACCGGTCTGACTCATGTTATCCAGTTGCGCAATCGCGGGTATCTCGGAGAGCCGAATCTTCAGCATGTTCAGGCTCTCAATCTGGTAGGTGCCCGCCTCATTGTGAAAGACCGATGGATCGGCGACGATTGTGTATTGACCCATCGCACCGTTGGTCGGCACCTGCGTTTGAACATAGAATCCCGGTCCCGATAAGGCGCTCACCGGCAACAGGTCCGTCGCACTTACGACTGGGGGCGGCTCGAACTCACCTGCGGCCTGATCGCCCGAAGGCGGCTGCACCGCCTGCATCTGAAAGTTCGGAGTACTCGAATTAGCGGCTGGCGACGGAGTTGCTTGATTTGCGCTGCCCACTGGCTGAGGGCTCGCCGTAGCGGGCGGGCTGCTTTGCGCGCATCCTGCAATCAACGCTGCCGTTGCGACCGCAGACAGTATTCTCGATGCCGACTTTCGGATTCGATCTCGTTTGTTCATTCGCTAATGGTCCCTTTAAGAGCGCGCGCACGGAATAGGTCATCTTACATGACCCTGGACAAATTGCATCGATTCCGACACGCGCCGCTTCAGATTCGATGAATCTGACGAGCCGCGTCAGGATTTTGAGTTGAGCCGATCTAAAAGTGCCTTTGCGTCTTTCAGGTCGGCGGTGTCGAAGCCTTCGGTGAACCAGTTGTAGATGTCGGCGAGTATCATGCGCGCCTCGCCGCGACGGCCTTGTTGGTCGAGCACGCGCGCGAGGCTGGTGGTCGCGCGCAATTCGTATGATTTCGCGCTTTGCTCATGCGCAATCTCAATCGCCCGCTCAAAGCATCGCCGCACGTCCGCAGCGTTGGGCTCGTTCTGATGCAGTAATAGTTCACCCCTTAGTCGATAAGTCTCAGATTCACAGTATCGATCCGCACTTTTCTCAGCGATCGTCAGAACCTCAGCCAAAGCACCGAGGCCCTCGTCGAAGCTGCCCATTTCGGCGTACGCCTCGGCCAACAGACAAAGATAATACTGCACCCCTATTCCCGCGCCTGTTGCCTGAAGAGCGGCTAGACCTTCCTGCATGAGCGCAATCCCCTCACTCTTGCGTCCCTGTTTAGATATCGCCCAGCCCCGCATGATGGTTGCAGGCGGCAGCCAGTTGATTAATCCGTGCTCAACAGAAAGTGAAATCACCTTCTCTTCAAGTTCCTGAGCAGTGCGCGCTTCTCCTCGAATCTTTTGACGAAGAATGCCGGAAAAACAATAGGCAGAAGCTAGACTTTGGGGATGGGATACCGCCCGACCCAAGATGACTGATTCATTATCTCGTTCCAGAGCCTGATCCGGGTAGCCAAGGGTCCAGAGCGTGTGAGCTGCGTAGGACGTGCACGTGACACCGGCATCAACTCCGGTGTATTGGAAGACCAGCGGATGGTGGAGAGCAGGGTCGTAGATAGAGAGCGCTATTTCTAGATGCTCCTTCGCTTGAAGGAACTCTCCCATATGAACCGCAGTCTCTCCTAAAGCGAACCGCGCGTATAGCAATCGAGCCGGGTCATTTGTTCTTTCTGCAAGGGGCAGAAGCTGCTGCGCAAGTTCATCAGCTCTGCGAAATTCGGCCTTGATAAAGTTGACGCCCCACAATCCAAACAAAACCGGGAAAAGCTCGGGAGGATCACCCAACTGTCTACAGAGCTCCCGTGTGCTTGAGAACGCCCGCTCCGCTTCCGGCGAGGCCCAGCCATTGACATTGCCTTGGGCTACACCAAGGGCCAGCTGCAATAACAACTCCCGCTGATTGCGCTCGGGGCCCTCTGGCCGTGTCTGGAGGAGATCGATTGCTGATGTGAGACTGACGATGGCGTCGACGTTCACGGAGCGCTGCACCGCTTGCTGGCCGGCGCGACCGAGATATTCGACGGCCTTGTCGGTGTTGTCGCTAAGGCTGTAGTGATGCGCCAACTGACCTAGATGGTCGTCCAACTGACTCGCGAAGATCGCTTCCAGCGCTCGCCCCGCCCGCTCGTGCAATTGCTTGCGCCGTTCCATGAGTAGCGAGTTATAAGCGACCTCCTGAGTCAGCGCGTGTTTGAATACATACTCGACACCACCGGTAACGGGCTCCTCATAGATGAATTCCGCCGCCTGCAATTCCGCCAGCATTCGTTCCAGCCGGTTGTCCTCGTGCGGGGCTACCTGCCTCAGCAGCCCGATCGGCGATTCCCGACCGATCACCGCGAGCGTCTGTAGCAGTTGCTTGCGATCGCCCGGCTGCCGATCGATGCGCGCCGCCAAGATGCCCTGTACCGTTGGCGGCAAACGTAGTTGCAAAAGCGCCCGCGTCACCTTCACCACGCCATTCCGGACCAGTGCCCCTTCATCGAACAGCGCCTGCACGATCTCCTCGATGAAGAACGGATTACCACCCGTCCGCTCACCTATCAGCCGCTTGAGCGGATTAAGTTCGACGGCCTCGCCCAGCAGGCTTGCCAGCATCGCCGCACCGTCTGAGCTATCCAGCGGCGGCAGCCTGAGTTGCGAGTAGTAACTTTTGCTGGTCCACTCGTCTCGATACTCCGGCCTATAGTTGACCAGCAGCAGGACGCGAGCACCGGCAACACTGTCCGCCAGCCCGTCGAGCAGCGCCTGAGTCTGTGCGTCGATCCAGTGCAGGTCCTCGAAGATTACGACGACCGGTTGCTTGAAGCTCTCACTCAGGATGATGCGCTTGATCGCGTTGAGCGTCCGTTGCAGCCTGATCGGCGGCGCCATCTGCGCCAGCGGATCAGCGCCCTCTACGATGCCGAGCAATCCGAACAGGTACGGCAGCGTATCTTCCAGCATTGGATCGAGCGCGTTAAGCACAGCAGCCACCTTTTCGCGCCGCGCCGCCGCATCATCGGCATCCCCGATGCCGAAGTAGCCGCGCAGCAGTTCCAGCACCGGCAGCCACGCCGACGCCTTCCCATGCGATACCGAATACGCTTCGAGCACCTTGCAGGTCAGCGGTATGGTTGCCTTGAACTCGTGGAACAGCCGCGATTTACCGGTGCCCGCTTCCGCCATCACCGCGACTACCTGTCCGCTGCCAACTATGGCTAATTCGAGGGCGTGCCGTATCTGCGAAAGCTCGGCCTCGCGCCCGACGAATCGCGTCAGTCCGCGCCGCGCGGCGAGGTCGAAATGCCCGTGCAATGCGCCCACGCCGACAACCTCATAAACCTCGATCGCCTCGCCGACACCTCGCACTTCGGTCGGGCCCATACCGCGCAATTCGAAGTAGCCCTCGACGAGCCGGCCCGTCTCTTCACTTACGACAACTCCACCGGCAGGCGCGACGGACTGCATCCGCGAGGCCAGATTGATCGCATGACCCACCGGCGAGTACTCGGTATGCCCCCCGGTCTGCACCATGCGCATCACGACTTCGCCGGTGTTCAAGCCCACGCGCCCTTCGATAGGAACTCCGCCGTCCGCCACCACTTGCGCCGAATAGCGGCGCAACTCTTCCTGCATGCGCAGCGCGGCATACAGCGCGCGTTGCGGATGGTCCTCGTGGGCAACCGGCGCGCCGAAAAGCGCGAAGATGCCGTCGCCAGTCGATTGCACGACGTAGCCGTCGTAGCGATGCGTCGCCTCGATCATCAGCTTCAGCGCCGGATCGATAATCGCGCGCGCCGCTTCCGGGTCGAGGTCGCGCATCAACTCGGTTGACCCCTTGATGTCTGCGAACAAGGCAGTGACGGTCTTGCGCTCCCCCTCCGGCGTCTCTTCGGCTTTGATCGGCAAGCTTTTTGCCGATGCAGGAGAATGGCCGCCCTGAGCAACCGGCGGAGTCGAAAGGGCGGTCCCGCAATCACCGCAATAGCGCTTGCTGTCAGGATTGTCCGATCCGCATTTCGCACAGAGCATATTGCGACCTCATTCTCGAAACGTTCGATCGGCACATCGTGTGTCCCTAGTACCCGGAGTAGTTACTGTTGCATCGTTCAAGCCGGTGGTGTCAAAGCCTTCGGTGAAATAGCCAGCGCGCCGACCGGTATCAACTGAGTAGCGAAGCCCGACCATTTATAGAAATCATGAGTGTGGCGCGCGCCTCGGCGCGATGACCTTGATGAGCGAGCAGGTGCAAGGAGGCTCTTAGCGGCGCGCGCAACTATCAAGCCGGCCGCTAATCGAAAGGAATCGAGACTATGCCGCCGCAATCGCGCTTTAGATGATTTCCGCGGGTGCGGGAAAGAATCGGTTACAAAGATGCTAGTCGCGGGGGTCGTGCGCCGGCGCCTCCGGAATAGTCAGGCCGAATACAGAGAGCTGATCCTCGGTACCTTCGTACACTTTTCCATTCGCCACAGTCGGAACCGTGAATTTCACGGCCGGCCCCGGATCGTCTTCTGGAACGGTCGCGGAGCTGTAAAGCTGCGTGCTCAAATCCGTAGGGTCGAGCGCGTACAGGATAGCGGGGTTGCTGTTGGCGTACCCGGAATTGTCAATCAACCAAAGGATGCCGTCACGATTACCGTTGGCCGAAAGAGAAGTGGTAGCGCCCTCGTAGCCAAGTTTAAATCTTGACACTGAGGCTGGCCGACTCAACAATTTCCCCCTGAAAAGTGTGAATGCCTTGACCGAATCGTCATTGCCTGCGAGGTACACCGTACTGTTCCAATAGGTAGGCGTGCTAAATAGAGGACCGGCGTAACCTACCAGCTCCTGAACGATATTATCCCTGAACGAACTGAAGCCGCCCAGATGGTCTCGATTAAGCAAGTACATGATGCCGCTCTTACCGCCCATGAGCATCAGGTGAGTCGGACCTACGTTTTGATCGGGTAGCAGAAGGGAGCCGCCGGTACCCAGATCGAGATCGAAGGTACTCAGAATCAATTGGTAGAACGGCGTGAAAAAGCTTGCTACTGAAAGCGCTCCAGTCCCGTTCGGAGCAAGCGCGATGACGCTGTCGCCGTAGTCCACGCCGCCGGTGTTGATATCAAAGGTGCCGTTACCGCTGGCCACGAACAGGCGCCCGGCGGAATCCACCGCCGGACCGCATCCGCTTTGCCAGATGCCCGCCGCGCTGCCGTTGGGCGTATCATTGAAAGCCGCAACCTGCTTGAGCGAGGCGGCGTCATAGCCTAAGACCCATCCGTGATACGGAGTGATGTCGCCGATAGATGCGAAATCCGCGTAAACCGTTGCCCGCTTTCCAACCTTGACCAAAGTGAGCGCCGCGCGGTTGTTCTGCCGCAGGGAATTGAAGGTCAGGTCAGTGCCGCCCTCACCGGTGCCTGGAACGTCGGCAGTGATCGTCATGGGGCTGTGGAGACGCTCACTTCCAGTGATCAAATCAAGCGCGTGGAGCTGCTGAATGTAGGTGGGACCAGGCGCCTTCACCTTAGACAGGACATAGACGGTCATCGTGGCAGGGTCGATTACCGGCGTGCTGGTAATACCGATTTCCGGAACGATATCGCTGGCGCCGGTGTCAGCGCTGGGTACGGTGGTGATGCCATCGGCGGGATCGAGAAAACTGGTATGCCAGAGTGGATCGCCGGCCGCGTCAGCATCGAAGGCATAGACGCTGTCATGCTCGGTCACGGCGATCACCACGTTGTGAACGCCCGCGGCGCCGAAATCCACCATGGGCACATAGAGCGGCTGGCCATAGATGTAGCCGTCCACGGGCACCGAGAAGAGTCGTCCGAATTTATTCGAGGCGAGCCGCGCGGGCGTGAGAATCGTCTCCTGGAGATTTTGCCCGGTGCGAGAATTGTCGTTGTGATAGGTCAGGACGCCGGCGAAGCTGCCGGCGGCCGAAGCCCTGGCGTCAAGCCGAACCGATAGGGCAAACGCCAGACTAACGGCCAGAAGAGCTTTGACAACGTACCGGTTCTTCATATTCTCCTTCCGCAACGCAATCTAAGATTTTGAGGCTCACTCTCGTTCTGGAACCGTTAGGCGCATTGTAGTCAACTATACTTTGCTGAGACAAATCCATTAAAATTGCGTGAAGTTATATGTAATTTCAGCATTTTCCGCGGTTTTATGAATTGCGCGCGGGAGCCCTCTCAAGCGGATCTTGATTTCGTAACGGAAACCCTGAGTTTGAGCGAACGGGATTCAAGCAGGATGAGGCGCGGATGCAGGCGTCGCGGAGGCGGGTCGGCATTTATGGATCGTTCAAGCGAGTCCACGTATCTTTGAGGAATTGATCTATTCCATCTTTACTAATAGTCCGCGAGACTTTGCCGACTCGAACATCCAGCGGAAGAAGAAGATGGCGAGGATGAAATAGATGAGGTTCAATTCGAGACCGGACTTGAAATGCGAGGTCGAAAACCCGCCGGTTTCGATGGCCTTGCGCATACCTTCGAATGAGTGGGTCGTAGGGAGTATCGCGGCGATCGGGCGCAAGGACCGCGGCAACGAGCTCAACGGATAGAAGACACACGACGGGGGCATCAAGAGCCCTGCAAAGCTCCAGGCCATGGCCTGGAACTTAGTAGTATAGCGAAAGATCAGGCCGGTGACCGCGACGCCAATCGTAAGGGCGAAGAGGACGAGGTTCAAAATGAATGGAAACAGCGTCAGCAGCACCGGAAAAATGTCGTAGTGATAGAAAAGCCACGCTACCAGCGAGCCGACGGCCAAGCTGACGATCGCCTTGGCGAGAGTTACGATAATCAACCCAGTGACATATTCTGAAACGGTCAAAGGCGAAGCGAACAGACCGACGAGATTTCGCGACCACAGTTCTTCCAGAAAACCGACCGCCATGTCGCGTTGGAAAGCATTGAAGAGCCCCCATAGGATGACGGCGCCGAGCAGGCAATTGACTACCCCCGGCTGTAAGCGATCGCCATGGCGAAGGTAGAGAGTAAAAAACCCCCAGACCGCAATGTTCACCAGCGGCCAGTACACCATATAGGTGATGTGATTGGCGTTGCGGCGCACCTCGTAGGCGTGCCGCCGGATAACTGCTTTAATTCGATACGGCTTCATTTGAGTGCCGCTCGGCGATACGAATGAAGACTTCGTCAAGAGCGGGCGCGTCGCGGTCCTCCTGCAGGACCTTGCGGGTCACTTCGATCGGAGTGCCGGCAGCCATGATGCTGCCGCGATCGAGAAAAATGATCCGATTGCAGATGCGCTGGACCTCGAACATGTTGTGCGAGGTATAGAGGATCGTTGTTCCGCACGTTCGCTGCAAATCGACCAGGACGTTTCGCACCTGTAAAGCCGCCTGAGGATCAAGGTAGGCGGTAGGTTCATCGAGCAAGAGCAATTCGGGGTTGTTCAGAAACGCCTTGCAAAGCCCGACCCGCGTGGTTTCGCCGGAGGAGAGCCGGGAAACGGGTTTTTTCCTCAGGTGCGCGATGCCGAATCGCTCAAGGAGTTCAGTGATTTTAGCGATGGGTTCACGGACGTTGTAGATTTGCGCGAAGACCCTCAAGTTCTCGAGCACCGTCAATCGCGCCGGGAAGGCCATGTAAGGCGTAGTGAAATTTAACCTCTGCAGGATATGTTCGCAGTCCTTATCGAGGCTTCTCCCGAACAGTCGAATCGAGCCGGCGTTGGGCGAAATCAAACCCAGCATCATGTGAATAATGGTCGTCTTGCCAGCCCCATTGGGACCGACAAGGCCAGCAATTTCGCCTGCCTGGACGACGAACGATACGTCGTTTACCGCCGTGAAATTGCGATAGGTTTTCGTCAAGCGCTCGACGGTAACGAGCATCGCGACACCATACGCGAGGGGCGCGCCAGGCACAATCCATTTAGCCGCCCGTTGCTTTGAGACCGCGGCGGGCATGTATCAGAAAAAAATGAAAAACGGCTCCTGCGAGGAAATCGCTTGAAACACCTGGGGAGAATTCGTATCTTTCAGCACCAGTTTGTTATCGACTCTGCCGGTCAGCCAAGCCATCTGAAGAACGCCGAGCAGCAAAGGAGAGGAAAAAGAAGTGACCGTCACGTTTCCGTCATTGCCCGAAGTTGAAGTCCCCCGCGGTTCCCGCCTTCCGCGCGTCTGCATAGCGTCGTGGGAAATCGAGGGGCCATCTCGCAACGCTGGCATCGGCACCGCATACACCAGTCTCGCCGACGCGTTGAAAAGGGCGGGCTACGACGTGACTGTCCTCTTTCTTCTCGGATGCCACCCCACCGACGGCAACATGATCGATTGGGTTCAACATTATCGCAAAGAGAAGGGCATAAAACTGATTCCGCTGCCGATGGCTCACGAGCCACGAATTCATGCCGCCTGGGCGTCCAGTGTTTCGTATCACACTTACACATGGCTGAAGGCTCATCAAGGCGATTTCGATATCATTCACTTTCCGGAATGTCAGGGCTTGGGATTCTACAGCTTACTGGCGAAGCGCCAGGGTCTCGCCTTCCATGACATCACCTTTGTGACCAGCGCTCACGGTCCGACCTTCTGGGTGAAGGAGGGTAGCCAGGACTATATACGCAATCTGGGCGAGCTAGAAATTGATTACATGGAGCGGGTCAGTATCTCAGCAGCCGATATCGTCACGAGCCCCAGCCAGTACCTGCTTCGCTGGATGCAAGAAAATGGTTGGGAACTTCCCGAACGGACTTATGTAGCTCCTTATATTCTTCCCCAGGGACTGCTTTCGGAGGCTCCCGCGCCGAGCGCACGAAGAAAAGATGTTCATGAAATCGTGTTCTTCGGAAGACTGGAGATTCGAAAGGGTCTCAAGCTCTTCTGCGACGCGGTGGATGAACTTTGCGCGGACCGCGCTAAGCGTAAGTTCGAGGTTACTTTTTTAGGGAAGGAAACTCAGATCTATGGCCGTTCGAGCATCGGTTACATCAGCGACCGTTCGAAGGCGTGGACCGTTCCGTGGCGCATCCAGTCCAGCAAATATCAGGGCGCAGCAATCGAGTACCTTAGAGGCGCTGGACGTCTGGCGGTGATTTCATCGCTATCCGATAATTACCCTAACACGGTGCTGGAGTGCGTGGGCGCGGGCATACCGTTGCTGGCCAGTAATGTCGGAGGGATTCCAGAAATTATCCACGCTTCCGACTTGGAAAAGGTTTGTTTCGAACCAAGGCCCGACGTTCTTGCGGAGCGTCTCCGAGGCGCTCTCGAACTGGGTGCGTTCTCGGCGCGTCCCTCGGCGTCGTTCGCCGGCACCGCGCGCCAATGGATCGATCTGCACGCCGGCATTTCAAATCTGGCAAACAAAAAGTCTCCTGTTCTTCGATCTGGACAAGAGACCAGAGAATCGATTTTCCCTTTGGTGAGTGTGTGCTTCGCTTACAATGTAAGAGAGAAAGGTGCTGCGGCGACCTTGGAATCCCTCAAGCGCCAGGATTATCCGCATCTGGAGATCGTTTCGGTCGAGTGTGGAAGCGAGGATTCCACGCCAGGTTCGTCGATTGATTCTAATGGGATCCAAGGCCCCGAACTTCGACGGATTTTCAGGCGTGGCACTGAGATGGGCGCGGCCCGAAATGCGGCGGTGCGCGAAGCAAAAGGGGAATACCTGTTCTTCGTCGATGACCACACATTATTGCTGGCACCCGATGCGATTTCCATTTTCGTTCAAGTTGCGCAACGCGTGGATGCCGACATCCTGACCTCGGCGATCAGCTTTTTCCTAGGCGCATCGGATGGATCGCCGGAGAACCTCCTCGAACACTCTCGCCGTCCATTCCTGGGCGGTGACGCTGCCACGGGCGCGTTCGTGAATTGCTTCGGAAGTACTAACGCACTAGTTCGGCGCGACGCCTTCGAGGCAATCGGTGGATTTAACGACGAAGCAGTTTCGAGTCTTGACGATTGGGAGCTTATGTCCAAGGCCGCCCTGGCAGGCTTGCGAATTGAGACCATGCCGGAGGTGTATGTCTGGCACCGTGAAGATCAGGACCAGGAGAGCATGGTTCACTCGCTGGTAAATGCGGTTCGCAGCGCCCGGCCGTACACTTTACCTGGACGTAAGGCGGCGCCCGCCATCGATCAGGCGCTGCGCAAAGTGGTGCAATTCGGTCAAGGCTTGAAGTTTGAGCGCGATGCTAATACCGGGACGCCGCTCTCGCGCGGAGAGCAGGGTCCTGCAGTGACCGGTTGAGGAGCTGTGAATAACTGAAGGAGGACCTCATTCTCCCGCTAGGAGAACAATCAAGGTCGCATAATCGGTAATGTCGCCTTCGCGAGCTCTATTGGTGCTCGGTATGCATCGCAGCGGAACCAGTGCAATCACCCGCGGTGTGCAGGCGCTGGGTGTTTACCTGGGAGATGATTTTCTTAGTCCACAACCCGATAACCCGACGGGCTACTGGGAGGATAGGAATATCTATGAGATCAATGAACGCCTACTGGGTGTCTTTGGGCTAAAGTGGGAAGACGTGGCGATCATTGATGGCGATCAATGGCAAGAGCCCGCGGTGGAGGCTCTCCGTGATGAGGCCATCGAATATCTCAGGTCGAAATTCCTAGGTCATCCTTTGTGGGGATTCAAAGACCCGCGAACCATCAGACTGTTGCCTTTCTGGCAGCCGATCCTGCAATCCCTGGGAGTGGACGAATCCTATCTGCTGGTTATCAGGAACCCGCATAGCGTGGCTGATTCTCTAATGCAGCGCCAGGGAATTGACGCGATCACGGCGCATTTGCTGTGGCTCATATACTTAGTCCCAAACTTACCCAAGATTGCCAATCGGCCGTTCATCGTCGCTGATTATGATTTGTTCATGGCCGACCCGTGTGCGCAACTCGAACGCATAGCAAACCGGTTGAACATTTCGCTGAACGATCGTAGCAGAGTTGAGATCGAACACTTCGCCAAAGAATTTCTCGATCCGGCCTTGCGTCACAATTTCTTCGATGTGTCCGACTTTGATCGGGATCTCAATCTGCCTCCTCTCAGTCGGGAAGCCTATCTATGGCTCCGTAGTCTGGCCACAGACCGAATTCCCGTCGATTCGCCTCGATTCTGGACGGCCTGGGAAAAAAGCCGCGAAGCAGTTCAGAGGCTAATCGTCGGCAGTACTCCCGCGTGACCAGTCCCGGCGCATCTAGCCCGAGCGATGGCATTGAGCACTCGCCAAGCGATTCCTAACAACTCGACCTCAATTATTGATGTGGGGACGTTCGAAGGCGACTGATAATGGAAGGCTCATCGGACGACAATTCCGACTTAGCCGGCAATCAGCTTTTCGTGGTAATCGGCGCGCAACGAACCGGCACCAATCTATTGCGCGAGATTTTGAATACCAACGATCAAATTGCCATGCTCGGTGAGGTGCTGACACCAAGCCCAGCGCCAGCCCACTGGGATAACTATCTGCGCAATTTGCCGGTTGGCGACACTCATCCGGTCAGCGCCGACCAGGCCGAAGCACTCCTTGATCGATACTTCGAATTTGTTCGCCATCGCATCCGGAATTATTGGGAAGGCGATAGAAAGCGCCGGAGCCACGCCTTCGGGATTGATATTAAATACACTCAGTTGAGGCATATCGGGCCCTCTAGTTGGGAGTCGAGTTGTCCGTTTATTCTCTCCTATCTCCGATCTCGTGGTGCGACGATCGTCCATACCATGAGAAACGTAGTACACTCCGCGATATCGACGTTAATCGCCTCCGAACGAAATCTCTGGCACAACTACGATAGTGCGGTAATCGACCGGCGCTATGAAATAGATGTTGACGAATGCCTCGCCCATGCACGAACAATCACCTCTCATCGCGAGGCATTTCTCGATTCAGTCAAAAACAACAAGGTCGTAAATTGTCACTACGAAAGTCTCATTCACGATGTGGAGAGGGCTGGCTCCGGAAGGCAAATTCCCGCAGGTCCGGGACCCTTATGGAACATCGCGGCAGCACTTATAGCCGCTTTCGATTTTCGCTACGAGAGACGCCTACAGAAGGCCATCGATGTACCTTACTCCACGTTGCTCTCGAACTATGACGCTCTGATCCGGCGGTTAGAGAACTCTGAGTTTTCCCGACTCGTTCCCACCCTGGCGTGAGGGCAGCTGCCGACGCTAACGGAAGTGAAGGAGTTTGTCGATGAACACTGCAGACTCCAGCGCGATTGCTCCGAAACCCTGGCTTGATCCGAATGCGCGGACCGGAAGCGACGCCTTGGGCATGCTTGGCCTCGAAGAACGAAAATTGCTCTACCACCTGGCTCGGAATACTTACACAGGTGAAGGCGCGGTGGTTGAGCTCGGGGCGTTTTGCGGAGCGTCCACCTGTTGTCTAGCTGCCGGTCTAAGAGACAATCCGCGGTCCGCCGGGCGCCATGTTCACTCCTACGACAGCTTCATTGCGAACGAGCCCTACCTCGTGGACTTCGTGCGCACGCAATTTGGTGAAGAGCTCGAAACCGGACAGTCTTTCATCGCGATTTACCGCCGAGCCATCGCTCCCTTTGCCGATCTGATCCAGATTCATGCAGGCGATCTGCTTCAGCAGACCTGGCCTTCGGAAGAACCTATCGAGATCCTGTTTGTTGACGTTGCCAAGACCCTCGCATTGAGCGGCAAGGTATTAACCGAATTCTTTGCCCACCTCACCCCGAAAAAGTCGATAGTCATTCATCAGGATTTTTATCATCCTACTGCGTTTTATCTTCCGGTGGTGATGGACTTTCTTTCCGATCACTTCACGATCATCGAAGCTGGTCGCGATTGGTCAGTGGCGTTCCGGCTGGAGACAGAAATTCCGCGGCATAAATTAGAAGCGGCTAGCCTTTTCAAATTCTCCTTTCTCCAACAGCAGCTTGCTTTGCGGCGCATGATGCGACGCGTGGGCTCACCGGGACGTGACTATCTCCGTCTGTCGGAATGTGCGGCAATCGGAACCGCCTTTGGTGAGCGGCCCTTTCGCAGAGCGCTGAGAGATGCAATTCGACGATCGAGACTTACAACCGATAAAGTATGGTCAGACGGACTGGCCTGGTGTGCCGGCTTTCAGGCATCGCGGATTCGGACTAGGCTCTATGGATCGCCATCCTTGATGCCGTCGCCAACGATTGCTGACCGGGCATATCTCAAAGGCTTGGCCCTGTATTGCTCGATCAAAGGACGAATCACTCCATCACCTTTGTGAAGTAATTGCGCCGGCAGTTCCGACCTTCACTTCGATGCCGCAGTACATCGGCATACTCGGTAACGAGAAGTACACTTCGATGCAGGCGGCGTGTTCAACGGCAAAAGCATCCTCTTAGTGCAGCGGAGCCACGGGTATATTGCCACCATCGGATGAAAATGATTGCTAAAGAGACCAAACCCTTGGTATAACTAGTTATCGGGAATTAAGGCTAGGGGTATCTAAATGGCAACTGTGATGACTCTGGATGAAGTCGCGCAATTTCTGCACGTGCATCCGTCAACCGTTTACAGGCTGTTGAAAGGTCGGAGTATTCCCGCCTTCAAAGTCGGTTCGGACTGGCGCTTTAATAAGGAATCGATTGAACGGTGGATCACGAGATTAGAGACCGCCGACGACACCAATCGGTCGTGAGTGATCGCCTGCTGACTCTCGAATCGCGGCCAGAGCATCGCGGATCTTCGGCGCCAGCAATCGAATGCCGCGAGATTTACGTTTCTTTCTAATTCGCACATTTCCTGGAGCAGAGGTTGTCTCGAACGCGATAAATCCGCTAAGCAGCCCGGCGGAGCAACTCGCAACTGGCGCGGCTCTGCTCATCCGGATAGCTGAAGATGCTGCAAAATAGGATTACCGCGAAGGTAATTGGGACCCGACTCAGGCCGGGTGAAGGCTTGCGTTTACCCTGGCCAGGTGGCGCTGATGGCGCGCCGTCCCCAGGTGCAGCAGGCGATAGGCCTCAACCTTCACCAGGTCATTGATCAGAAACCATACGAGAGCATACGCCCACACGGCCAGTGCATATTTCCACCCGAGCGGTGTCATGCCCCATCCGTAAACAGCGGCGAGGGTGCCCGCGACCTGAGTGGTTTCCGTCGCTGCGACCAGCCGCCAGTTGGGCCATGGACGCTGCCAGAACGTTCCCGCGCTGCGCGTGATATAGATAGTCAGGTGTCCCGCTACTAGCAGCTTCAGGAACATGATGCTCTGAACCATAGGCCGCGGCAGGTGAAGGTATCTCTCCGCGATCCAGAAAAGCCCGAACGCTGAGATCACTCCCATTACACCCAGCACCGAGCTGATGGTAAGCACGCGTTCCATGTCCCAGCGCACCGGACGTGGTGCGACGATCGTATTGTCGTAAGCGATCATCATGATCGGAAAGTCATTGAGGACCGCGATCAGAACGATCATAATCGCGGTTACCGGATAGAAATTGAACACCACGATCGCAAGCGTCATAAACAGCAGCACGCGAATCGTTTCCGAAATCCGGTAGATCGCGTAACTGTTCATGCGCTCAAAGATCTTGCGCGCTTCCGCTATCGCCGCCGTGATTACCGATAGCCCGGTCGCGGTGAGCACGAGGTCCGCCGCCGCCCGTGCCGCATCGGTTGCGCCACTTACTGCTATTCCGCAATCGGCCTGTTTTAGCGCCGGAGCGTCATTGACGCCGTCCCCGGTCATTCCGACGATATGACCACGCGCTTGCAGAGCCTTGACGATTTTGAACTTGTGCTCCGGGAAAACCTGGGCGTATCCCTCCGCCGCGTCTATCCTGTCAGCGTCGTCGGGCTTACCGTCGGGAAACAGATCACCAGCCACAGCAATCTTCGGTCCCAGTTTTAGTTCGACCGATACTTCGCGGGCGATTGCAAGGTTGTCACCGGTTACCATGCGAACCTGCAATCCCATTTCTCGCGCGGTCGCGATCGTCGACGCTGAATCGTCGCGGGGCGGATCGGACAAGGAAAGCAGCCCCAGGAATTCCCATTTTCCCTGGGCATCGGTGCGCGCGACGCCGAGCGTCCGGTAGCCTTTGGCCGCCAGATCGTCAACCTGCCTTTCGGCTCTTTTGCGCGCTTCCACATCGGGACGGATCAGATCGAGGATGACCTGCGGCGCACCCTTCGCGACTTTGAAGGTGGTGTTGCCGCGCCTCACTTCCGCGTCAGTTCGCTTGCTGATCGGATCGAATGGCGTGAAATGAACCAGCTGGTAGTTCTTTAGCTTGGAATGATCGCTAAGCGCCTTGAGAACCGCCTCATCGATGCCATCGCCGCCCTCCCGTCGCGAGGCCAGCGCCGCTCCTAGGATTAGGTCCTGCTCATCGATCGCCTTGATAATAATCGGGCTGCCTAACTTCAGCTCGTTCTTGGTGAGAGTACCGGTCTTGTCCGAACACAGAATATCCATCCCGGCCATCTCTTCGATGGCAACCAGTCGGGAGACGATCGCCTTCATTCGAGCAAGCACGGTTGCGCCAACCGCCATCGTAACGGAGAGCACGGCGGGCAATGCAACCGGGATCGCGGCAACCGTCAGAATCAGCGCAAACAGCAGAGTTTCAACCAGTGGATCGGCGCGATACAGTGCTACCGTCAGGATCAGAGCGACCAGTCCGAGCGTGATCAAAATGAGGAAATCACCAATCTTGAGCACTGCCTTCTGAAAGTGGGAGACGGTCTGTACACTTTCCGCCAATCGTGCGGTGCGGCCAAAGAGCGTATCCATCCCGGTCGCGACGACCAGTCCATTCATCTGACCCATCCGTACGATCGATCCGGAATAGGCGACATCGCTTTCCTTCTTGTCCACCGGCAGCGACTCTCCCGTCAGTGCCGATTGATCGATACTTAGGTAATCGCCATCGACCAGCTTCAGGTCCGCCGGAAGAACGTTGCCCAGCTTGACCATGACGATATCTCCGGTCACCAGGGTCTTCGCCTCGACCTCACTCCACTTGCCGCCGCGCAGCACGCGGGAACGCAGGGCGAGATTTTTCTTCAACGCCTCGATTTCATTGTCGGCCTTGAATTCCTCCCAGAAGCCGACAACTGCATTCAGCGCAAGCATGAAAAAAATGATGACGAAATCTTCCCAATGGCGAACCAGGGCGGAAAGTACGGCGGCAATTTCGATCATCCACGGGATAGGTCCCCAAAGGAAGGCCAGGAACCGCTTGAGAGGACTGATCCGCCGTTCTTCGATCGCATTCGGACCGTTATGTTTGAGCCGGTTCGCCGCTTCTTCCTGCGTCAGGCCTTGCTCGAGACTCGAATGGAACTTGGTGAGTGCCTCCTGAATGGTCTCGGTATTGGCAGGTCCGGCCGCTTTTTTCGACGCATCGGTTCCTGGGGTGACGGTCTCGTTCGTATCCGCGATCACCGACGCCTCTGCCTTTTGCCAGTCGCCGATCGCACTTCCCGGTCCGCCGTGGCGCGCCTGGAATATTTCGTAAGCGCGCGTACGAACCTCGTCCACGGCCGCCTTCGATCCGTTGAGCTTGGGGAGACTCGCCTTGGCGTCGTTCGATCCGGAGTTGGCCGCATGCTCCTCCAAAGGCGCCGCCCCCGTTCCGGAATTTTCCTGGATACTCATGGTTAAACTCCTGATCCGATAGTCGGAAGGCGCTTCGTCAAAACTGAATTGCTCACGGTCGGACCGTCAAATGCGATTGACAGTATGGAGTTCCAAGTTCATCTTCCCACTCTTTGAAATGGCAATCGGCAGTACCTTCGTTGATTTCGCGGATAATCGGATTGTCTGCTTGCTGATTTAATGTGGCTAGCAAGTACTATCTTGGACTGACTACCTGTCAGTTTAAATGTCTGACTCAGCCTGATCCGCATTAGTTGTTCTTCAGATAACCAACTGTTCTATCGCGTCGATGGCATCGCGGATCCCGCCGGCCTATGCTGTTTATCAGCGACGCCGAGTTCATAACCGATAGGCGCATTCCCGGATTTGGTTCGTCGCAAACAATTCAATTTGCGGAACGGATGGCGAGTTCATGAAAGCAGCACTGTCCAGAATATTTGAGTTCTTCGCTGCCCATGACCCGCGCCAGAAAAGGAATCCAACGCTTCGTAGCTACTGTATCTGCGGCGCCCTCAAGCCTCCGGCCGTACCGGCGGATGGCGCGCCTTCTTTGAAGTCGGAGAGCCGTCGGCAAGGCCTTTAGTCGAAGGCCCGATTCCCGCCCGCGGCAACGCGGCTTGCAACGCAAACATCTCACCGAGGAATGAAACTATGCTAAAAATGCTTACCACCTTGGCCATTGCCGCATCGATGACGACGAGCGTCGCGTTCGCCCAAACCGGCTCTGGGACTCCGGGAGTCAACGGTGTCGCTGTAAACGGGAATACTACTACCGTGTTCGAGGCCGCCAACGACAGCGATCTACAGATGCACTTGCTCACCGAATGGAGCGGCTTCGCCCAGCATCATCAAAAAATTGCCGTTCAACTCGGTAATAAGCCGGCATTAATTGACAATGCCGCTTATCTGCGGAAGCATCCGGAACTGGCAAAGCTGTTCGACGATAATCCCGATCTGCTTTCCGCGATGAAGCGGGATCCAGGCAACTTTGTCGCTAACCAGCCGAAATCCGAAGAGTAATACTCTGCTCTCATTTGACACTCGGCGGCCGATCAAAACGCCGCCGTGATGTCATCGATCGCCTCGTCGCGCCAGCATCGCTGGAGTACCGATGGGCGCATTCGCGCGCGACATCCGGTTCTCAATAGTCATTCCACGGCGAAAAGCCGCCGGCGCGGAATTATTGGACAAGGCAGGATTCCCGCAACTGTAAAGAGCCCTCGCTAATTTTTCACAGTACCGAACGCTGCGCGAACGCTTGATTTGTTCTCTGCGGAACAAATTTCGATCCTTTTAGCCTCGTGCGCCTATCGATTCTTCCATTTGCGGCATAGATTTATTGCAGGGTTTGTTATTTGCATAACACTCGGCTGCATATCCTTCAAAAGTCTCGCGCGTTCCTCTTCGGGCTTTTGAAAAAGGCAACTCCTTTCGAGAACGATTCAGATGAATAGCGATCGCGATCATCCGGTTGAGTTTGCCACTCTCGTCAAGGCACTTCGTTCGCGATCTTGTTCACATCCGGATCAGCGGATTTACACTTACCTGCTTGATGGAGAAGCGGAAGGCGGCCATTTGACGTTCGCGGATTTGGATCGGCGAGCGCGCGCCATCGGTGCGCTCTTGCAAAGCTATGGAGCATCCGGGGAGCGCGCCCTGTTACTCTATCCAGCCGGCCTCGAATTCATCGCCGCGTTTTTTGGTTGCTTGTATGCCGGGGTGATCGCGGTTCCTGTGCCGTCGCCAAATCCGGCCCAGCCGCAGCGCACCCTCTCCAGGCTCCGCGCCATTGCTGACGACGCGCGGCCGTCAATAGCCCTGACTACCTCATCCATCCTTTCCAGGATTCAAACTCTAATCGCCGCCGCCGATGTCGAGGGCCCTTTCGCTGCAGCTTCGGAGCCGACGGCTATCCGCTGGGTCGCAACCGATCGCATCGACGCTGGAGCGGCGCAGAATTGGCAGGATCCAGCGGTTAATGGCAGCAGCGTCGCTTTACTTCAATACACCTCAGGCTCCACTACTGCGCCTCGCGGTGTGATCGTCAGCCACGACAACCTCATTCATAATTCGAGGCTTATCAGCCAAGCCTTCGAAGTCACACCAGATACCATATCCGTAACCTGGTTGCCGGTCTTCCATGACATGGGCCTCACTAACGGAATCATCCAACCTTTGCTTAACGGTCGGCAATGCTACCTGATGTCGCCGCAATCGTTCCTCCAACGGCCGCTGCGATGGCTCCAGGCTATTTCGCGTTACGGAGCTTCCATTAGCGGCGGCCCCAACTTCGCATTTGAACTTTGCAGCCGGAAAGCTACTGCAGAGCAATGCGCGACACTCGACCTGAGTAGTTGGCGCGCCGCATATACCGGCGCTGAGCCTATCTGTGCCGACACCTTGCGGCGCTTTGCTGCGGCCTTTGCCCTCACTGGCTTCCGGCCAGAGTCCTTTTATCCTTGCTATGGGCTCGCCGAAGCCACGCTCATGGTTTCCGGGGGGCTCCTTCACGATGAGCCCGTGTTATACACTACCGATGTGGCTGCGCTTGAACGCAACCGGGAAGCCCCGCCGTCTCACTTGCGACGAAATCTGCGCACCCTCGTTGGCTGCGGACGCGCTATCCCCGGCTCTCGAATCGTCATCGTTGAGCCGGAATCGATGACCGCATGCGCCCCGGATATAATAGGCGAAATCTGGGTCTCTGGTCGCAGTGTGGCCGCCGGCTATTGGAATCGCCCTCAGGACACCGAGTCCACTTTCCACGCTTCCTTGAGCGATACTCTTGAGGGTCCATTTCTTCGCACTGGCGACTTAGGCTTCATGCACGAAGGCGAATTGTTCGTGACCGGCCGCTTAAAGGATCTCATCATCCTCGACGGCCGCAACATTTATCCACATGATATCGAATTAACCGTTGAACAGTGCCATCCCGCGATACGCCCAGGATGTTCCGCTGCCTTTTCCGCCGACCTACCCGGCGAACGTCTTATCGTCGCCGCCGAAATTGATCGCCACTACCGCTCGCCCTCGCACAATGGCTCCCAGCGCTCTCTAGCTCAGGCTCGTATGCCCTTCGATCCCGGCGAAGTGGTCCGCGCTGTGCGCCGGGCTGTGGCCGAGGAACATGACGTCCGCGCGCACTCGGTGGTATTACTCAAGGCGGGTAGCCTGCCGCGCACTCCTAGCGGCAAGCTTCAGCGCCATGCTCTCAGGTCGAGTTATCTTAATGGCAGTCTGAGCACTCTGTCCGACGCGCCCGATTCCGCTCACATCCGCCTACAAAGAGTGGTTGCATCTGCTCCGCAGTGACCGAAAGAGAAGTTCTCACATGGACACTCATTCCGCACAGGCCATCCAGGCTTGGATGGTCTCGCGGCTTTCCGATACCCTCCAGATTCATCCCGATGCTATCGACGTCCGTGAGCCCTTTTCAGCCTATGGCCTGGGATCGACCGAGGCCGTCAGCCTCTCCGGTGAGCTCGGTGATTGGCTAGGTCGTAACCTTTCAGCTGATCTCGTTTATGAGTACTCTACCATCGAAAGTCTTTCTCGATTCCTCGCCAGTGGCGATGCCACATCAGGGTCTTGCGACATAGGAGGCCGTGACACCGAATTGCATGCGCAGCCGGTCGCGATCATCGGTATCGGCTGTCGTTTTCCCGGTGCATCCAACCCCGATGCGTTTTGGAAGCTCCTTTGCGACGGTACTGATGCTATCACCGAGGTCCCAGCCCAGCGCTTCGATCTTGATTCCTGCTACGATTCCGATCCAACTGTTCCCGGCAAAATCAACACACGATGGGGCGGCTTCGTCGATGACGTCGATCGCTTCGACGCGCACTTCTTTGGCATTTCCCCGCGTGAGGCTGCCCGCATGGATCCCCAGCAACGCCTCCTACTCGAGGTTACCTGGGAAGCTCTCGAAGACGCCGGCCTGGTTCCCGATCGTTTGACCGGCACTCGCACTTGCGTCTTCGTTGGCATTTCCAACAATGACTATGGCAGCATTCACTTTAATGACCTCACTCGCATCGACGCCTATGCCGGCACCGGCAACGCTCTTAGTATCGCCGCCAATCGTATCTCTTATCTTTTCGACTTACGTGGCCCGAGCATCGCCGTCGATACTGCCTGCTCCTCTTCATTGGTAGCGGTTCATCTGGCTTGTAATAGCCTCCGCAATGGCGAATCGACTCTCGCGATTGCGGCCGGTGTTAACCTCATCCTATCGCCTGCTGTTACCGTTAGTTTCACCAAGGCCGGTGTTATGGCGCCCGACGGACGTTGTAAGTCCTTTGACGCGCGCGCCAATGGCTACGTCCGCGGTGAAGGCGCGGGTGTCGTGATTTTGAAGCCGCTTGCTCAGGCTATTGCGGACGCCGATCCCATCTACGCGGTCATTCGTGGTAGTGCCGTGAACCAGGATGGCCGCAGCAATGGACTCATGGCGCCGAATCCTGCAGCGCAGGAAGCTGTTCTGCGCGAGGCTTATCGGCGTGCTGGCGTGTCTCCCGGTCAGGTCCAATATATCGAGGCGCACGGCACTGGTACGCTGCTCGGTGATCCGATCGAGGCTAAAGCTCTCGGCAAGGTGCTCTCCACTGGTCGGCATGATTACCACCTATGCGCCATCGGCTCCGTCAAAACCAACATAGGTCATCTCGAAGCTGCGGCTGGCATTGCCGGCTTGATCAAAACTGCCCTTTCCTTGAAGCATCGGCAGATTCCGCCGAGCCTGCACTTCATTGACCCTAACCCGCTTATACCCTTCGAGGAGCTTTTGCTGCGCATGCAAACGACCTTGCAGCCGTGGCCCGTGGCTTCGAGCCCGGCTCTGGCAGGCGTCAGTTCGTTCGGCTTCGGTGGCACCAACGCTCACGTGGTCCTGGCTGAAGCGCCGGCTTCTGTAGAGCTCCATCCCGACGGCCACTTGCGGAGCAATGGGACCAGTTTCCAGGAGGTCTCTTATAGGCCCACCTATGTATTGGCACTGTCAGCTCGAAGTTCCGAAGCCCTCCAGGCTAAGGCAAAGTCGTACAAGGAATTCCTGAGAGACGATCGCGGAGAATCGCTGGGCGAGATCTGTTACACCGCGGGCGTGCGCCGCGGCCATCATGACTATCGTCTGGCAATGACCGGCGATTCGCCGGATAGGATGATCGAAGGTCTGGATTCGTTTACGCGCGGCGAGAATCTAGCTGGGCTTTCAGTCGGCCGCAGAAGTGCGAATCAGTCGAAAAAGCTCGTTTTCGTGTTTTCCGGCCAGGGCTCCCAGTGGTTGGGGATGGGTCGCGATCTGCTGCGGCACTATTCACCCTTCCGCGATGCGCTAGTCCAATGCGACCGCGCGCTCCGCCCTTACTGCGAATGGTCTTTGCTCGCCGAACTGGATGTCACGGACCCGGCTCTTTCGCGTTTGCACGAAATCGATATCTTGCAGCCGGTGCTCTTCGCGATCCAGGTCGGGTTAGCCGCCCTATGGGACTCATGGGGTGTTGGTCCCGACGCCGTCGTTGGCCATAGCATGGGTGAGGTTGCCGCGGCTTACGTCGCCGGAGCTCTTACTCTTGAGGATGCCGCGCGCATCATCTGTTTCCGTAGCCGCTTGATCACGCCCACCACTGGGCGCGGCGCGATGGTGTCGGTCGATCTCTCTCTGGCGGACGCCAACCGCGCCCTTGACGGCTACGAGGATCGCATCTCAGTCGGCCTTAGTAATAGTCCTGCCTCGAGCGTACTCTCGGGCGATCCGGCAGCGCTGTCTGAACTTCTCGCGAGGCTGGAGGCTGAAGGTGTCTTCTGTCGGATGGTGGCCGTCGACTTTGCCGCGCATAGCGCTCAAATGGTCCCTTTGCAGTCTGAATTGTCGCGATCCCTGGCGGCGCTCGAACCAAGATCGGCGAGCATTCCCATCTATTCGACTGTTACCGGTGACCTCATTGACGGGCGTGAGTTCACCGCCTCTTACTGGGCTAAGAACCTGCGCGATCGAGTGCTCTTCGCCGATGCCGTTCAGCACCTTCTCCAAAGTGATCACGACACATACCTTGAGCTTAGTCCGCATCCCATATTACTAAGCGCCATCCAGCAGGGGGCCCGTCATGCGAAGCGTGAGTGCGTCACGCTTCCTTCCCTCCGGCGCGAGGAAAACGAAAGCGTGGTGATGCTGGGTTCCTTGGGTGCACTTTATTCGATGGGCTATTCCATCGAATGGGAGCGCATCTATCCGCGGGCCGAAAGATGCGTGCCCTTACCGCTCTATCCGTGGCAGCGCGAGCGCTACTGGCTCGATGCCACGCCGTCCCGGGTCGCAGATCTCACACCGTCCGCCGCACCCTCTGAGGACATCGGTGATTGCCTCTACGATCTCCTTTGGCAGCTTGATCGTGACGAAAGGGTCCAACCAACAGCTTCACTCGACCGACGATGGCTCGTCTTCGTTGACGTTAGCGGCGTCGGCGAAGCCTTGGCGCGACAAATCGAGTCAGTAGGACTGCGCTGCGTTCGAGTCACTGCCGGCGATTCGTATCATCGTGTTGATGACGATCATTTCGAAATTCAACCGCAAAGCCCCGCTCACTTGCGGCGTCTCCTCGAGGCGACCGGGCCTTTAGAGGGGGTTTCCGGCATCATCCACCTATGGAGCCTCGACGCTGCGCCGGCTATTGAGACCACTGTGGCCTCTCTTGAGACCGCGCAGACTTTCGGATGCGACAGTGTCCTTTACTTGGTTCAACAGATTGCTTCGGCGCGATCGTCTGAGCTTCCGCGCTTGTGGCTGGTCACTCGAGGCGCTCAAGCCGCGTCGCAACAAGTCGGACCATTAGCAGTCGCGCAGGCGCCGCTATGGGGGCTAGGTCGGGTCATCGCACAGGAACATCCCGCTCTTTGGGGCGGACTTATCGATCTCGATCCTGAAGGCGTCCTTCCCACTGATGCGGCCACCCAGTTGTGGCAGTGGATTACGACGCCCTCCCAGGATAATCAGGTCGCGTTCCGTCAAGGTGAGCGCTACGTCGCACGCCTCGCTCGCCGGCCTCAACCGGCCGATTCCCAGGTTCCTTTACGCTTCCGCGCCGATTCCACCTATCTGATTGCCGGAGGCCTCGGCGATCTAGGTTTGGCAGTTGCCCGTTGGATGGTCGCGCTAGGAGCGCGCCGGCTGCTACTTATAGGTCGTACAGGTCTCCCGGCTCGTGCCTACTGGAGTTCCGTCCCGGCTGGCTCTCGCGCGGCCCATCAAATCCACGCGATTCGTGAGATCGAAGCACTGGGTGCGTCGGTTCACCTCGCCTCGGTTGACATCGGCGATGAGCCCTCACTAAGTCGCTTGTTGAACGACTTTCGCACCGAAGCATGGCCGCCGATCAGCGGTGTAGTCCACGCCGCCGGCGTGCTGGACGACGGCCTGCTATCCGAAGTTGATGCGGCCTCCTTCAATCGCGTCTTTCGTCCGAAGGTTGCCGGCGCCTGGAATCTCCATCACCTCTTTGCCGATACGCCGCTGGATTTCTTTATCCTCTTCTCCTCCGCGGGAGCGCTCCTGGGTCAACCCGGTCAGGGCAGTTATGCCGCTGCTAACGCCTTCCTTGACGGTCTCGCCTACTACCGTCGATCCCGCGGTCTCTCGGCACTGACTATCAACTGGGGTGCATGGACCGATCTGGGCTTTGCCAATACTCCCGGCGGCAAGCGCCTCGGTCTCCATCTTGCCAGCTTGGGAATCGAGAGCCTTGCACCGCCTAAGGCCCTCGAAGTGTTGCGGCAGCTCCTGTTACAGGGCGCGACTCAGGCGATTGCGGTTTCCGCCGATTGGGTTAAGGTTCGCCGCTTCTTTCGCGCGGGCGCCGCATCTCCAATGCTCTCCGACTTCGCTCGTGAGGAACCCGCGCACGATCCACAAGGTGAAAAACACCTTCTCGCACGCGCTACCCTGCTCGCCGCCGAGCCGCAAATGCGTCACCAGCTTTTGCAATCCTACCTGGTCGATCAGGTTGCGCGCGTACTCGGCTGTCCTGCATCCAGGATCGACTTGCAACAGCCGGTCAGCAATCTGGGCCTCGACTCCCTGATGGCGGTCGAGTTGAAGAATCGTATCGCAATCGACCTGGGTGTGGATCTGCCAATGGTTTTATTTCTCCAGGGCGCTAGTATCGACCGGACTGCTACCCGAGTCCTCGATCTGCTGATGACCGAAATTTCCAGAGAGCCTGCCCCACTTACTCTAGCAGGCGCGCAGCAAGGACCGGATCGCGAATTCGGTCACGCCAACGGCCGCCAATCTGAAGAACAGCTCTTATCCGGCATTGATCGGCTTTCGGATGACGAAGTGACTTCGATGCTTACCGAACTTCTCGCCGAAGGCGGTGAATGAGCACTTCTGCGCGCGATATCGCCGGCCTTTCGCCAGCGGAAAGGCGTAACCTGCTCGCCGGTCTCCTGCGGAAGAAAGCGGCCGCAGCCGAATCGACTTACCCGTTATCCTTCAATCAGCAGGGCATCTGGTTCCTCTATCAGCTTGCACCCGAAAGCACCGTTTATAATGTCACTTTCTCAGCGCGCATCCGCTCCGCCCTCGATAGCGGCGCTTTGCGGAGCGCCTTTCAGGCTTTGACCGATCGTCATCCTTCACTTCGCACCACCTTTCCCGTTCAATCCGCGATGCCCGTTCAGCAGGTCCATGATCAGTTGCCGGTTCACTTCGTTGAAACCTGCGCGGACGGCTGGTCTGACGATCGACTTACTACTGCCCTCGCCGACGACGCCTGGCGTCCTTTCGACCTTGAACGAGGCCCGCTGCTGCGCGTAAACCTGTTCACCCGCGCGGCCCGTGATCACGTACTTCTGATGACGGTGCATCACATCGTCATCGACTTCTGGTCGCTCGCGATAATCCTCAATGATTTGAGCGAATTGTATCCCGCGTGCCTTGCTGGCGTGCCTGTGACGCTGCCCAGGCCGGCTTCATACTACAGCGATTACGTTCGGTGGCAGGCTGCGATGCTGGCTGGTCCCGCCGGCAAAAAGCTCTGGGACTACTGGCGCAGGCAGTTGACCGGACCTCTGCCCGCGCTGAATCTCCCCATCGATCGGCCGCGCGCTGCCGTTCAGACTTATCGCGGCGCCGCCCGCGAATTTAATCTCGACGACGAACTTAGCGGGCGTCTCAAGGCTCTCGCCCGTGTCCATGGCGTCACCCTCTATACTGTCCTGCTTGCGGCGTTCGACGTTACCATCGCCTGCCTCACAGGACAGGAAGACTTTCTGGTTGCCTCTCCGGTCGTGGGCCGCAACCGCGCCGGGTTTGAAGGTGTCGTGGGGCTCTTCACCAACCCGGTCATGTTGCGCACCAACCTTTCCGGTAACCCGGCCTTCCGCGACCTCATCGGCAGGGTGCGCGAAACCGTCCTGGGCGCACTCGAGCATCAGGACTATCCGACTCTCCTGCTCGTCCAACGGCTCCAGCCGCCTCGCGACTTGAGTCGTCCGCCTTTAGCGCAGGTCATGTTTGTCCTGGATAAGCCGCACCGGATAACCGCTCCGGAGACCCCCCCGTCTGCGCGGGACACTCCCGCCTTCGCTCAGGGAGAAACCGGACTGAGGATGAATCCCGGCGGCCTCGATCTGGAATCTTTTCCGCTGGATCGCCGCGCCGCCTCGCTCGACCTCGTGATGTTGATAATTGAGACCAGCACCGCACTCTCAGTTTCTCTGCGCTACAACAGTGACCTCTTTGATCCCTCGACCATCGTCCGCATTGGCGGACATTTCGAAAGCGTCTTGCGCAATGTCGTTGCCGATAACGACCTGAAACTGAACGGCCTGAAAGCGATCCTTGCTGAGGCAGATCGGCAACAACTAATCGGTCTCCGCGAGGAACGCCGCAACGCCAACCTTCAGATGCTCAAAAACATCAAGCGCCGCCCCGCTGCTCCCGCGGGTCGCGCGCCCGGACACGCGGACCACGACTAACGGCCGTATTCCTTTGCGGCGCTTCACATTGGAAACTCAATCGATGCCCATTACTCAATCCACACCTTACAAATCCTCCCAACCGGATCTCTTGGTAGCTATCGCCTTTGAGATTTCCGCAACCATGGCGTCGGCTGGTACCAACACTCATCGTTACGGTATTCGCGCGCACATTGTTCCTGGCTCGACGCCCCACAATGGAACGTTAGTCAATGCCCATTGAACGTCAGTCAATGCCCATTGAAGGATACCCGCTGTCGCCCCAGCAGAAGCGCATTTGGCTATTGCAGCAAGGCGATCCGAACTCGCCTTATCGCGTCCATTGCAATGTTCTCATCGAAGGAAACCTTGACCTGCACATCCTGAAAGCCGCTCTCGCCGAGGTCTGGCACCGCCACGAAATCCTTCGCACCGCCTTTCGATGCCCGCCCGGCAGCGACACCCCCGTCCAGGTCATCCTCGACGAGCCTCCACCACCTCTTACCAGCCTCGACCTTACGAACAACACTCATGACTGCATCGCTGACCGCCACGACATTGCTGGCGACACTCACGACTTCACCGTTGACCGCCTTGACCCCACCGCCAACCACGGTGACCTGCTCGGCCACACCCATGACTCCGCCGGCGACCGCCTTGACCCGGCCGCCAATAACGGTGACCTACTCGGCCACACCCTCGACCTCACCGATATCGACCCATCACAGCACGAAGCCCGCATCGACGAGTTCTCTGAGAAGGCTAACCAACTGCCCTTCGACTTCGCTCTCGGCCGCCTCTCCCATCTTTCTCTGGTCACTCTCTCACCAACCCGCTACAACCTGCTGATCACCCTGTCCGCCCTTTGCGCCGATACGGCCTCAATGGACATCCTGACGCGAGCAATCAGTCTCGCTTACTCCACCCGCATCACTGGTAGTGACCTGAGTGGCAAGGTATGCTACAATCAGTATTTCACCGCAGAGTCGGGCTGCGCGGATCCGGCCGAGAAGCCCTCCCAGTATGCCGACCTTGCAGCATGGCAAAATGCGATCCTTGAATCCGAAAATACCAATCCCGCGGCCGGCTACTGGCGGATGCAAAATTTCACTCCCGCAACTTCCCGGCTGCCTTTCGAAAATCAACCAACCGCAAAACATAATTTCAAACCTCTTTTCCTCGATGCCGCGATCGATCCCGATACACTCACAATGATCGACACTGCCGCGCGAACCTATAATGTCTCGCGGCTCACGTTCTTCTCAACCTGTTGGCAGATCGTACTTTGGTATCTCACTCGGGATACAGACTTTGTCGCAGGAATGATCTGCGACTGTCGCACCTATGAAGGCCTGCAGGACGCGCTAGGATCCTTTTCGAAAACCGTGCCGCTTCGCTGTCATCTGACCGAGAAGCTTCAATGCTGCGAAGCCCTTCACACGACTAGCGAGTTGGCTCGCGAAGCTCTCGAATGGCAGGAATTCTTCAGCTGGGATCATTTCGATTACCCAGGATGCGGCAACCCTAGTGATTCGAACGGGAGCCCCGATGTTTCTTTCTTAGCGGCTGGCTTTGAGTTTCAGGACATGGCTGCCACCTATCCCACAGCCGGTCCGGTATTGTCGATTCAGCGGCAGCACGGCTGCAATGACCGCTTCAAGTTGAAACTCTGCTGCGTTGAACGAAACGGACTTATGTTCACGGAGCTTCATTACGATTCCAACTTGTTTCTGGAGGAAGATATCAGACGTCTGATCGATCATCTCCATACCTTGCTGGAAAGTGCGGCGGGTAGTCCGGATGCTGCTATAGGCGATCTGGAGTTTCTGAGCGAAGCGCAGCGACGCCAATTGTCGGTTGAGTTCAACACAACGGATGCGGGCGATGAAATTCGTGGTCATCTACCAGAGGACTTCTTCGCAACGGACGCACGATATCAGGGTATCGCCTCTGCTGTACCACCGTTGAAGGTTTGGCGCGATTCTTCTAAGCAATCTAGCAGTGAGGTTGCATCGGCCGCTGCCGTCGTTTGTCCACGGGACAAAAGCATCCACCAGCTGTTTGAGGAGCAGGTGGAGCGCACGCCAGACAACATCGCGGTTGTGTTTGACCATCTGCAGCTGACGTACTTGGAGCTCAACGGGCGCGCGAATCAACTCGCCAATCACTTGAGAACACTGGGAGTGCGACCGGGTGTCTCGGTCGCTCTTTCCATGGAGCGCTGCCTGGAGGTGGTCGTCGGACTGCTGGGTGTTCTCAAAGCGGGTGGCGCTTATGTCCCGATCGATCCGCACGGCCCCAAAGATCGGCAGGCCTTCATACTGGAGGACACTCGAGCCGAGGTGTTGCTCACACAAGAGTATCTGGTGAAACGTCTTCCAGGCCTCGTCGCCCATACCGTCTGTCTGGATTCCGAATGGAGTGCCATCGCAGAGAACAGTGAGACGACGCCGATGAATTGGGCGACATCCAGAGACGCCGCTTATGTCATTTACACTTCAGGTTCGACCGGACAGCCCAAGGGAGTCATTGTCGAACATCGCGGACTAAGCAACGCCGTCAATTGGATAATCGAGACCCTGGAGTTGTCTTCGAGTGATAGCTGCTTTCTCAAGACTCCGATAACTTTCGATGCTGCCGGACGTGAACTCTTTCCGGTCGTCTTATCGGGCGGAGCTCTGCTAATTGTCGAACCCGACCGCGAAGGTGATTGCCAGTACCTAGCTGAAATGATGCGGCGTCAGGCGATTTCGGTCCTTCATTGCGTGCCGTCGCTGCTTCGGCAATTGGTCGAGGAGCCAGCCTTCGACGACGCCTTGAAGTTGCGGGCTGTCATGTGCGGCGGCGAGTCGCTGGCAGCGTCGGTGGTCATGCGATTCCAGGACCGTTCCAAGGCGAAGCTCTACAATGTATATGGACCGACCGAAGCGAGCATCGACACGGCGTTCTGGCTGTGCGAGCCGGTTGGCGTTGATTCCCCAATCCCAATCGGGAGGCCTATACCGAATTCTCAAATCTTCATTCTGGACGACATGCTGCGGCTTCTGCCGATCGGCGTAGCGGGTAACCTGCACATTGGAGGAGTGGGGCTGGCGCGAGGGTACTTGAACCGTCCGGATTTGACGGCGGAGAAATTCGTTCCGCATCCGTTCAGCAGCGAGCCGGGAGCGCGGCTGTACCAGACCGGCGACCTCGCCCGCTACCTGGCTGACGGCAATATCGAATTCCTGGGCCGGGCCGACCATCAGGTGAAGATCCGCGGCTACCGAATCGAGCTGGAAGAAGTGGAAGCCGTGCTGGCGCGGCATCCTGAGATACGGCACGCGGCGGTAGTAGCGCAAGCGGAGGCGTCGGGTGAGCAACGACTGGTGGCATACGTTGTGAATGAGCCGGGGCGCTCACCGACGATCACGGAGCTGCGCGGGTTTCTTCAGGATCACCTACCGGAGTACATGGTGCCTGCGATCTTCGTAACGCTCGAAGCCTTACCTTTGACATCGAATGGAAAGGTGGACCGCAATGCATTGCCACCTCCCGATGGCGCAAGGCCGGACCTCGATAAAGGCTTCATCGCACCCCGGGATGTTCTCGAACTCCAGCTCACTCAGCTGTGGGAGGAGGTCTTAGGTGTCCGGCCGATTGGCGTAAGAGACAATTTTTTCGAGTTAGGGGGACATTCGCTCGCAGCGGTGCGGCTGTTCGCGCTGATCGAACATCGCCTCGGAAGAAAGCTCCCACTGGCGACAGTCTTTCAGGGAGCGACGGTGGAACACCTTGCGATCATTCTGCGCGAGCGCACTGAACACCAGTCATCTCTTGTAGCTATTCAACCTTGCGGCGATTTGCGTCCACTGTTTTTGATTCATCCGGCCGGCGGGCATGTGTTTCCATACGTTCAATTGGCTCGGAGCCTGGGCTTAAATCAACCCTGCTATGGACTACAGGCAAAAGGCCTCGAAGAAGGACAGGAACCTCACACGCAAATCGAAGAGATGGCCACCTACTACATAGAGGCATTGCGGACACTGCAGCCTGAGGGTCCGTATCATATTGGGGGTTGGTCCGCAGGCGGCGTCGTAGCCTTTGAGATGGCTCAGCAGCTTCTCGCTCAGGGACAGCAGGTGGCATTGTTGGCATTGCTGGATGCTAGAATTCCGGGTCCGGAGGAGGACTTTGCGGACGACGATTTCGAAGCGACATTGCTTGCTGATTTCATTCGGTACTTTGGGCTTTCGCTCGATTCTCGTGAAAGCCTGGCACGGCTGCCTAAAGACGAACTCTTGAGCCGTGTGCTGGCTCAGGCGAAGCTGGCCGGATTGGTTCCTCAAGACGTCGAGGCTTCTCAGGCACATCCTTTTATCGAACTGTGCAAGGCTGATTTCCGAGCGACGCGGAATTATGTTCCACGCCGCTACCCGGGGCGGGTAACGCTTTTCAGGGCTGCTCAGGAGCTCGCGGGTATCTCTTCCGATCCTATGCTCGGTTGGAGCAAGTGGGCGGCTGAAGGAGTAGAGGTTCATGTCGTTCCGGGCAATCATGCAAGCATGGTTTACAAGCCTCACGTCGATGTGCTGGCTCAAATGATCAACGAGTGCCTGAAGCAGGTTCGACTGAGAGGAATCAATTGACGGATTCGGCGAAGCTGACAATCAACCGGAAACGAGGGCAGCTCGATGACTGACGGCGGCGAACAAGACAATACAATCTATAGAGTCGTGGTGAATCACGAAGAGCAGTACTCGATTTGGCCTTCGCGAAAGGAAGTTCCTGTGGGGTGGACGGACGTAGGCAAAAGTGGATCGAAAGCCGAATGCCTGGCTCACATCAAAGAGACTTGGGTCGATATGAGACCACTCTCCCTGCGAACCAAGGGAACCCGGGAGGTTTAAACTTAAGTCAGGAGAGCGACGGGTTCCAAGTTGCTTTTGCTTTTGCCAGCCTTTTGGAATATAAGTGGTTGAACAGCCCGTAAGTTCTCGCAGAGTCCCATACATGCTGAAAGTTGGTAGTCGCTGGCCAGGCGAACTACGCCCCAGGCATTTGAATCCACGCAGACCCGCAGACTCATGAAATGCGTAAACCACTGCCTCGACGCAGCCGCCTTCGTCGAGAGATCACTATTTGTCGCGGGGAAGAAGTCGACCGCTCGAGGCTGGCTTTTGGCGGGATCGGCAGGCTTGAGCGGGCTGATGGTGGTCGTTCTCTGGACTGCAGTTGGACAGGCATATGTTGTTGAACCTGCGGGTACCGAATCGAGCGCCGGCGGTGTCACGGATGACTGGCTGGTGACTCGCGGCTTGATAGGTCACGGCATGGTTGGGGATCAATCGGGTGCTAACCTGCTGACGCCCGCCCCGGGTGTTGAGGTCGAAGAAACCCGAGAGACGGAGGACGTGACGGGCGAAGTCCTGACGCGCGTCAAGTTGTGGGACGAGATGGTGGGCGATGACACGATTCACATTGAGATTGCCACACTATCCAGTTCTCAATTCGAGGTCAGCTTCTGGTTGTTTCCCAATCATCAGCATGGTTGCACGATGTACCAATGGACGCTCTACGACCATCGTCGGGCACTGCAAAGCACCTTCTGGCGTAATGACGCTCCAGCGCTCAGACTGGCTGGCGCCGCGGACTTACCGCACGACCTATATCCAGACGCGGTCCCGTGGATGGCGTTCCTACGTGTCCTCGACGCGCCGCGTCAGGGCGCAGAAGGCGCGCTCTACCAGCAACTGACACCATATAGTTATGTAGGTCAGGATGTATTCGCCAAAGGCACTGAGAATATCAGCGTGCCGGCCGGACACTTCGCGGCACTCAAGGTCATCGCGCAAGTGGACATTGCAACGGTGATGCCTAACTGGCCACGCTTTGTGATGCACGTCGTCCAGCCAGTAGTGCCCAAAAACATACTATATTTCGAGGCAGCACCGCCTTACCGACTGCTCAAGCAGGAGGGTGCGACCTTCGTGGGCGGTCCTGACGTCACGACGGAACTGATGCGCTTCTATGTCGCTGGCGCCCCGACGGTCGTGAGGTCCGTAATTCCCGCCGTCTTAGCGCCGAAGACTCCTCTAGCAGCGGTGATTGGCAGTTCAGCGATTTCTGTGAAATAGCACTGGATCAGGCTCGTTGCCGCGACTCGACTGATCGGGGCCTGTTACTTATGGGGGCGCTGGCAAAGGCAAAGAGTAAGCGCCGCATCTATACTGCGCCGCTAGCCGTTTCGGCATCTATCTCCGTCACGTTACGAGTCTCGTCACTGACAATCCGGCCATCGCGCAAACGAATCATTCGGTGAGCCCGCTCCATGACCTGTGGATCATGGGTGGAAAAGATGAATGTTGTACCAGTGGTTTTATTTAGCTGTTCCATCACGTCGAGCAGCGCGATAGCACTAGCAGAATCCAGATTGGCGGTTGGCTCATCCGCGAGAATCAGTGCCGGTTCTGTAACCATCGCGCGAGCCACGGCGACGCGCTGTTGTTGGCCGCCAGACAATTCTGCCGGGCGCCGATCTTCAAGTCCCGCAAGACCAATCTCGGCAAACAGCTTTTCCACTCGCTCCCTGCGCTTGCGGGCGGGCATCCCTTGCAGCAACAGTGTGAACTCTGCGTTCTCGAGGGCGGTCAGTACCGGCATGAGATTATAGGTCTGGAAGACAAAGCCGATGCGCTGCAAGCGCAAGGCCGCTAAGTCACCTGAAGTAAGGAGTTGAAGGTCGCGACCCGCGACGAGCACCTCTCCGGAGTCGGCACGATCGAGTCCGCCGATAATATTCAGCAGGGTTGTCTTACCGGAGCCTGAGGGACCCGCAGTGGCTACAAATTCTCCGGGCGCAATTCGCACTGACACAGACCGTAACGCCGGAACCTCGATCGGCCCGGTGCGGTAGGTCTTGATGACTTCCTTGAGTTGCACCGCCGACTCGATCACATTGTTCTCCAACCGGCGACCGCCAGCGACTGCGATCTCACTCTTTCCTTAATCCTCAGGTATCGTCTCGAATTTATTATATTGTCAAGGTCGTGAAGAAGCTCGTCACAGATTCGATTAGTTTCCACGTCTATAGCACCTTCAGTGCGTCAGGAAGGTCGGTTCGCGCAGCTTTGATGGCGGGGTAAAAGGAAATGATCGTCGCCATCATGAATACGATGCCGACTGACCAGACGATTCTGTTGACGCTCAAGACCGAATAGAGAATGGGATCGAACACAAGCGCGGGTGGAAGTCCCGTCCTGAAGAGCAGGCGGAGATCCAATCCAGAGGTCGCGAAGTAATAATCCACGCTTAAGCCCAGCAGCAGTCCCAGCGCCAGGCTGATCACGGTGAGGGCCAGCGACTCGCCAACGATCATCACAGCGAGCTGGCCAGGCCGCAGGCCAAGGGCTTTGCAAACACCGAATTCATATCGGCGCTCCATCACTCTCATCAGAATCGTATTGAGAATTCCCAACCCCACCATCGCCAGTATCACACCATTCATGATGTAGTTGAACGCATGGTCCAGGCCGAGAATCTGAGCGAGCATCGGGATTGATTCCCGCCAAGTCAGGACTTCCACTGGGTCCCCAATCAATTGTTCGCGTAAGGCCTTCGCCACAAGAGGAGAATCGCCTTCATGATTCAGCAGCAGAGCTACCTGAGTCACCTGGCCATCGGCTACTCCGAGCAGGGTCTGTGCCGCGGGTAACGATATGTGAATTATGTTAGCGTCGACGGCCAGTAGTCCGGTCCGAAAAATGCCGCTGACCCGCAAAAGAGTAGTATGCATCTCTTCTCCGGCATCGTCCTTGACTGCGGCCCCGGGCGGCCTCAACGCCTGGGTCATGAGCACCACTTTGGACCCGATTTTCAGCTCCAGTTTGGCAGCCAGATCGGCTCCGATTACGACAGAAGAAGCTTTGTCATCGCCAAGGTAATTTCCCGCTATTATGCGCTGCGGGATCAGCGATACGCCGCGTTCGTCGTGCGCAATTACTCCCATTATTCTCACGCCGGACGCATTGGCCGCGGAATTCAAAAGTCCGGTGGCCAATAACCTGGGGCTGACCCCGCGTACAAGTCTTTTCATTGCCGGAGTTTGCAAAAACGTTTCGACTTTGGACACCGCTAGCGCGGGAAGCAACAAGTCGTCAGCACTGGTGGCTTGATAGCCTTTCGCCTGAATGACCACATGCCCCGGACCAAACCGAACTCCATCCGCAATGGTTTGTTCATGTCCGCCATCGAGCAAACCCAACGAGATCAACAGCAACGCGAGACCGAGACCCAGCGCAAGAGCCGTCAAGAGCGTGCCCCGCGGATTACGCCACAGATTCCGCCAGCTGAGTTTCACCAGGAGTAAAAAGCTCGTCAAATCTAGACCCTGCGGATCGCTTCAGTCGGCCGAAAGTGAGCAGCGCGCCATGCCGGATAGAGCGCCGACACGAGTGCGGTGGCAGCGAGCCCTATGGCAGCTTCGCCATAGGCGGGAAAGTCCTGCCGCCCGTACCAAAGGTGCCCGACTACAACTCCCGCCAGCGAGATCACCTCACCAGTGGCGCCTCCCAAGTCGAGGCCGTGCACCTGCAAATACCAAAGCAGCGGAATGCCGATGATGCCTCCTACCACTAGACTGGCCGCCGCCAGACCCGCCGCCTCGGCCAAAATCAATTCGATGACCTGGACGGGGCGCATACCCAGCGCCATGAGCATTCCGAGTTCGCGCGTCCGCTCGAATACTGCCATGAGCATCGTGTTCATGACCCCGATGACGGCCAACAGGAAAAATATGAGAAAAAGAACAAAGGTAATGCCACGATTGAACTGCACATAGCTGGCAAGTTCCGGCGCGAGTTCAGGCCACGCCATCACTTGTACCGGAAGGGACTTATTCAGTTGCAGCGTGAGCGCGGATGCAACCGGAGTGGCTATGGTTATGTCGTTGAGCTTGATGCCGATTTCGTGGATCCTATTGGGCGCCAGTTGCAGAAGATCCTGCAAGGCCGGCAGCGCCATCAGTACCAGTCCGCGATCAACCGCGTCGAGGCCTGTGTGAAAAACCCCCACAACTGTGTAAACGTCGTTACCTATCGAGCCATCGGCGGCCTGAGTGAGAAGAACAATCTCGGAACCCAGATCGATACCAATCGTGCTGGCGAGAGTGTCTCCGACGATTACTCCTTTCGGGCTCTGAGTCGTCAGGTAACTACCTTTTATTACCTGCTTGTACAGGACGGTAATCTTCCGTTCCTGATCCGGACTGACTCCCATCAAAGCCACTCCCGCAGAGCGATGGGAGGCACTTAGCAAACCGAAGCCATAAACGCGGGGAGCGGCGGCATAGACTCGGCGATCGGCGGTGACAACCGAGAGCATCGCGCCGACGTCGGTGCCTTTGCTGCCACCCAGGGTCTTCTGAATGGAACCGTTGGGATAGTAGCCCGGAGCATGTACCTGAATCTGAGACATAACTAGGGAGGTGCCATTCTCGATCATCTGCCATCTCAGGCCCGCCATCAGGCAAGCAACGAACAACAGCATCGCGTAACCAAGCGCAATCGCCGCCATGGTGATGAAAGTGCGCCGCGGATTTCGCCAGAGATTGCGCCACGCCAGCTGTAGAAGGCGTGCGTTCATTACTTCGATGCGGGCAGAGCAAACGTTCCTTCGCCGATCGGCACGTCGAAGGCAATGTCCTCGTAATCGATCGTCGTCTGCGCTCCGGCCTTGTCAGCAGGCCGCATGACCATGCGCGTCGGAATCAGCCTGTTGCCTTCTTTTTTGTACTCAGAAAAGGTGAGTTCCCGAGACAGCTTGCCGTCTTCGTCGTAAAACCCCTGCCACATTGGCATGGAGTCGGCGGCGCGGATTCGGAGAACGATTTTCCCCCACACCACGGGTGCGTCGGGCTTAGGCGTCAGAGTATATTCATAAACTGGCACTGCCCCGCGGTTCCCTTCAAAAGAGGTGTAAATAGAGTAATCGCGCGTGAGCAGACTCTCTTTCACTAGATCGTCGATAGTGAAGTCGCTACCCATCCACGAGGTCATGGTCATCGAGGCAGGGATTTGGACGGTACGCTTCGACTTAGGCAGATAATAGCGGATGTCGCTGCCTATTTTGAGGATCGCGATGCCGGCTTCGTTCGGCGGATTAGTGATCAAAACCAGAACTTTGTCACCGCGCGACCAGATTTTCATCGACAGATCGCGCTGATTGTCTTCGTTGGAGATCTGCATTTTGACCGTGGCGATGCTCGAATCGCTGCTAAAGAGGCGACCTACCCGGTCCACTGTCATTCGCGCACGGGAATCATTGATGCCTGGCGATGGTTGAGTCTGGGCCGCAAAGGTCGGATCAGGACACAGCAAGACAAATGCAAGGCATATGATTGTCCCTATTTCATGCCAACGCATAGATCACCATCGTCTCCCGTTCAGCCTATTGATGCAACGAAAATATTCTAGCCTGCATTCGAGTCAGTACTCTTCAAGCCTGGGCTGCTGAACGCTTCCGAACGACTTCTCGCTCGACCAGAACGACCTCACGTACTAGTGGCTTATCCATCAGGAACCCCATAGGTATCCGGACCACAAGGTTAAAGGCCGTAACTGCCAGCGAAAGCGCTAGCAGGTCACTTTTATCGGCGAAACGCGCAAATGCCAACGTGAAGACAATTTGAGTAGTTCCGATTCCGCCCGGCGAAAATGGCGACGATCCTACAGCCACAATGAAGGGCGTCAAGGCGAGCGCCTGGGCTAGCGGAAGCGCGATATGAAAACTCGCGAATTGACCGTAAAGAGCGAAACCGGAGCTCAGAAAAATCAGAAACCGAATGGCCAAAAGCTTCGCATAATGGGCTGGCTGAGCCAGCCGAAAGCTGACCATTGAGGGCCGATTATAAATCCATCGCAGCCAATTACCGGAGCCGAGATGAGCTCCCCAGAAAAGCCAGAAAGATGCGATGAGACAGCCAACCAGTAAAACTCCTGCTGCGTAATTAAAGCCGAGACGGATCGGCGAGGTTGGCACGAGAGCGATCGCGGTCAACGTTAGAATGGCTAACAGAATGACATCGACATAAGCCAGGAACATCAAGGTGCACGCGCTCGTTATCCAAGGCGTGCGTTTACGTACATGAAGGAAGAGTACGTACGCGCCGCTCGCGACATATGAATTGATGAGCTGGAGAAAGTAAAACGCTGCGGTGGTCGGAAGTACTTCGAACGCATCCGTGGGTTCGTGGAAGTAGCTGAATAGCCGGGAATAAAGGATTGTGTCGCCGACGAAACAGCAAAGAAATCCGCCGAGGCTCGCGCCCACAAATAGCCACAGCTTGGCGCGGCTGGCTGCATCGAACACTTGCGTCCAGGAGAGGCCGCGGGCGACATACCATACGATAGCCGCCGCGACCGCGTAGGTAGCGAAGTTCCGCAGTACGGATTTACGCATCGGCTCGTCTGCGCCTCAGACGTGAGAGCAATGCGTTCGAGCCTTGGTTTGGAATCTTTTGACTCCCATTCAAAGGCAAGGTAACAGGCGACAATGTGAGAGGTTTGCCCGACGCATCAATCTGAAGGAGCCGCAATTCCTCAAAAAGACCTGATAGAGCGGTTAAGGTTAATGGGACGACCAGTACACTAGTTGGAGGCGATTATCAACGAGGGCAATGAAAGGCCGCCTGATCATTATGCGGCGGGATTACCTCGATCAATATCATGCGCATTTCCGGCGCTCAGGCACAGGGCCGGGAGTTCGCATTCGAGCCGTAGTGTGCTTTGCGGCACAAGATCCGACGAAACCACGTTGGCGAGACGATTGCAGCGCTAGTTTAGTGGCTATACTGATAATCAGGCGCATCCTGTTAATGCTTGCGCTCACCGGCTCAGGCCCTTCACTAACAGGCTCACCGGAAACTCAACTTCGCCGCTAATAGAGGATATTGCGTGAATCGTTAACCGATTCGCAAAGAGGTCGTTATGAAAAATGCTTTTGGTTTGAAAATAGTTATTCCGGCACTCGCTCTCGGGATGGCCATGTCGGCGCAGGTCTTCGCACAGGACAGCGGGTCAGCCAGCCAATCGATGAGTCAGGCCGGGAACTCGGCCGGAAACTCGGCAGACAGCGCGGGCAATGCGGTGAAGCACGTGTACGACGGTACCGTGACTGCGATATCGGACACCGAAATTACCGCGAAGGTGAAGAGTAACCTGTATGGAAACAAGGTTACCAAGGCCGGTGATATCCACGTCGCAACGATCGCAGGCATTGTGACACTTACGGGTACGGTGCCGTCGGCCAATGCCTCAGAGACCGCGAGCCGGGTGACCGGTCAGACCGGTGGCGTAAAAGGCGTGAAGAACGAGTTAACTACAGTCCCGGCGTAATGACCAGGGCCGGTTTGCCCAGCTAGCTGACAAGCCTGTTTCACGGACCGATGAATTCAAACGTCGGTCCGATGAAGCGCCTGGGCGCAATGCCGAGATTTCAGGAAACATTACTGGCCAACTGACTGGCTTGCTAGTTCCATCCGATCGGAACACTATGCAGCTACCGACATAGAGGCTCCTAATTTCATGAAGATGCGCCATGTAGCAACGCTCGCGCTCGTAGGCTGGTATCTGATGATGCCGCCGCAGACCAGATTCTGGTGGATCGGTCCGGCACGTTATGATGATTCAGCTTCGTTCAGCAGGTGGACGATTGAGCAATCATTTGACCGGGCGGAAGTATGCCAAGCAGCCCGCCGCGCTATCGATCAGCAGCCTGGCAATGCCGACCATGCAGTTTGTGTTGCAACCGGGGATCCTCGTCTCGCGACATAAGTCCGGCGGACACGACTTGGCCGTTAGCCGCATTAGTGGGCCCGTTCGACATGAAACCCCGGGGCGGGCGGTGGGCGTTGACCCGGTCGCCGTCTGCCGTTGCGATAGAGTTGCGGGAACTTGCGGTTCGAACGCCGCGCACCCGCGCGCCATTCAAGGCAAGATATAACTAGCGTGTCCTTGGGTTCGCGCTCTGGCGGTATGGTTTAATCGAGGGGCAGGCGCTTATGCCTCTCCGATGAACCGACTCGCTAGCGGCCAACTCACAACTATCGACTGTATCGCGCAGTCGCTCGCGGTTGGGCCGATCTTCTCGGCGGCGGCGCTCGGCTCGGTCGTCGCTGCGCTATCGGGAGGTGTCGGCTCTTTCGTCATTGTGCTCGTCACGGTGGGGTTCCTGGGACTCGGCTGGACGATCAGCGAATTCGCCAAGCGCTACAGCGGCGCAGGCACCTTGTACGAGTACGTCGCCCATTCATTGGGCAAGCGCCCGGCCGTATTTACCAGCGGGCTTTACATCCTGGCAATCGGAGGGCTCGTCGCGTCCGCGGCAATCTATTTCGGCATCAACGCGCGCACCTTCTTCGAGGACCGCCTCGGCTTAGGCCTGCCCTGGTGGGTGTGGGCGCTCGGCTTCGTGACAGTCACCTACGTAATCAACGTCCTCGGCGTGCAGATCTCAGTGCGCACGCAACTCACCGTGCTGATACTGTCCTTGATCCCGTTTGCGCTGTTGGCACTGATGGTGATCCTTCACGGCGGAGCGGGAGGAAGCCGCTCGCTGTCATCGTTCAATCCAGGCAACTCGCAGGGTTCGGTATTCAAGGGGATTCTCTTTGCCATCGAGTTGTTCGTCGGCGTTGAGCTCGCCGCCGCTCTCGGTGAGGAGACCGCCAACCCCAGGCATTCGATTCCACTAGCGGTAATGACGACCATCCTGGTTGTCGGCGTCTTTTACGTGCTAACGCAGTGGGTTGGCCAGGTCGGCTTTGCCAGGATCGACGACTGGACAGCCGGGGGCTATGGCGCGCTCGCCGAAGACCGGGGACACCACTGGCTCGCGACGCTCATCGATCTGGCAGTTTTGCTCGATCTGCTGGCCATCGGAATCGGTATGACCGTGGCCCTTGCCCGTGGCCTCTTTACGCTCGCCCGTGACGGCATGCTGCCCAAGCCGCTTGCGGCTACCAACGGCCGGAGTATCCCGGTGGTTGCGACTTCGGTCATCTCGGGCGCCATCGCCGTGGCAGTTCTGTTCGCGCTCGCCAGGTATGGAACGGGCGCATTGCTTGCTCCCGACAACTCGGTCGTCTTACCACAGAAGGCCTTCCAGGGTTTTCTGATCGCATCGACTCTCGGCGGCTTCCTCGTCTGCATCTGCTATGCGCTCGTTGCCCTGGGTGCTCTCGCCAGGTTCGCCACCAGGCGACCGATCGACCTGATTGCGGCGCTTATCGGACTCGCGACATGCGTGCTCGGTATCGCCGCGCAATTCGTCCAGGGCACGGCTCCCACTGGTGATGCGAAATGGGGCATCTGGCTCGGCCTCATTGCCATCGGCGCTTGTGCGGGATGGATCGCCGTCTCGAAGCGAGAGAACCTGGAGAAGGCCGGAAATCACGCATTGCGGCATACGTAATGAGGGCGACCAGGACCGGAGGTCGTTCTGATCGGCGATGGTCTGAATATCGAGGGCGCTGACCCCCGAGGTTTGAAGGAACTCTGCTTTGACGTATAGAATATGTGTATCCGACTATTCGACGGCTTGCTTGTCACTCTGAGTGGCCATAACCATTTGTTCCCGGTTGCTGCCGGCTGGCCTTCAATGATCCGAATCGCGCTGATCAATCCTCGCTTCGAAATCTCCTACTGGGGGATGGAGCATGTCGTGCAGATCGCCGGGAAACAGGCGAATATGCCTGCCGCCGCATTGCCACTTTTGGCGGCGCTCACGCCCCCAACCGACTCGATCATTTTGGTTGACGAGAACGTTCAGGAGATCGACTACTCCGTCTTTGACCAGGTAGATATCGTCGGCGTCACCGGAATGAACGTGCAGCGCCATCGCATCAAGGAGATACTGCAGGCACTCAAGCAGCGAGGAAAGTTTACCGTTGTGGGAGGCGCCTGGGTTACCGTTCAGGAAGACTACTTCGGCGATCTGGCAGATGTAATCTTTGTGGGCGAGGCTGATGAGACCTGGCCGGCGTTCCTCGAAGACTGGCGCAAGGGGAACTGGCAGCGGCGCTACGAGCAGGCCGGGAAAACCGATGTCACCAAACTGCCGGCGCCGCGTTTCGATCTGCTTAAAATGGATCGGTATCTGAACGGAAGTATTCAGATCTCACGCGGCTGCCCTTTTCTTTGCGAATTTTGCGACATCATCGTAACGTTCGGCCGCCGTCCAAGAGTCAAGACGAGCCCCCAAATCATTGCGGAGCTTGAGGTGCTTCGCGCCGCCGGAGTCACCACGGTTTTCATCGTAGATGACAATTTCATCGGTAATAAGCACGCGATCAAGGAAATCCTCAAACACGTCATCGAGTACCAGCGGGCCAATGGATTTTGGTTTCGCTTTTTCACTGAGGCATCGCTGGATTTGGCCGAAGATGACGAGTTGATGAGGATGATGACGGATGCGAACATCCTTGCGGTCTTTATTGGAATCGAAAGTCCGAACGAGGACTCGCTTAAAGAGACTCGGAAGAATCAGAATGTGCGGCCGCGAGCAGGCACCATGCTGCAGCGGGTGCACAAGGTACTGAATGCCGGTATCGAAGTGCGCTGCGGCATGATTGTGGGATTCGATAACGACGATGAGACGATCTTCGATGCGCAACGGCGATTTCTGAACGACTCCTTTATTCCGCACGTTCTCCTCGGGATGCTCTTTGCGATTCCCAAGACTCCCTTGCACGCGCGTCTGGTCAGGGAAGGACGTCTGGATCCCACGGATGTGCCCGAGTACGGCACCAACGTCATTCCGAAGCGGCTCAGTCGGGAGGCGTTGCAACGCGGATATCTGATCCTGATGCGATCCTTGAACGAGCCGGAATCCTATTTTTCGCGGTTGGAGGAATTATATCTTCGCGGACGGCTTCATCGGGAGAAGCTCGGTTCCGTCGAATACTTGCGCGACCGCCCACTACTCCGTCTGAAATCGCAAGTGGCAAATTCCATCGGCTCGCTCTTTTTCTTTCGCCGCTTGATGAAGCACGTCCAAAGCACGGCCTTGAGGAAGGAGTATCGGCGTCGCATCTGGCAGGCAGCGAAGGCCACGCGCGATCCCGGCACGATACTCACGTACGTTTTGAAATGCGCCGTCCATTATCACACCGACAGATTGATTAACGACTTGGAAACCGGCGCCGCGAGCCCATATTAGCCTTCGTCAGAGCTGAGCCTTCGCGAGATTATCAGGGCGTCTCCGCCGACTATACGCGAAGTCACTTATGCGAGATTGCTTGCGCTTTCGATGAATTGGCTGTCTACGATTTGACATTCGTCCGGCGTTCGCCTTTTCTCGAAAAAGTGATGCTCGGGAAATCAGTTGCGCGACGCGGTCAAGGGGGCAAGGAGTTTCGATGTCCGATGCAGGATTCTATTTCAATCCATTCGATCCCGAGTTCCGCGCGAATCCATACCCGTATTTCCCCGCTCTGCTCGACGGTCCTCCCCGCCGGATCGATCTTTTCATGCCGGCAACGGTGGTGGCGCGCTACGCAGACGCAACCACCGTCCTGCGTGATTCCGAGCGCTTTTCAGTTCGGCGTCCGGAGCTTCTGACGCGCGCGCGGATCGATCCTTTCGACGGCGCGCCGACTATCCTCACGGCCGATCCACCCGTACATACCCGGCTCAGGCGGCTGGTCAACAAGGCCTTCACTCCCAGCCGGGTGCGGCAGCTTAAGAGTCGAATTCGTGAGATCGCCGACGATCTGGTCGAAAGCGGCACGGGTGAAGGAGAGCTGGAGGCAATGGCGGGGCTCGCGAATCCCCTGCCGGCAATCGTGATTGCGGAACTGCTCGGTGTTTCGCCGAGCGACCATGAGAGGTTCAAACAATGGTCGAATGACTTGATTGGCTCGTTCGGACGCGAGCTCGCGACCGGTCAGTCGCCAGAGGGGATCGCGGCGAAGGAAGCGCTGCGAAATTATCTGGCTGGCGCCATCGAGGAGCGTCGCGCGCGGCCCGCCGACGATCTCATCGGAGCGCTGGTCACCGCGCGTGACGAGAACGACGCATTGACCGAGGATGAATTGCTCGCATTTGTGATGCTGCTGCTACTCGGCGGAAATGATACGACGACCAATCTCATCGGCAACGGTCTGCTCGCGCTGGCGAGGCATCCCGAGCAGCAGCGCCGCCTCCGGCAAGATCCCCGGCTGATGCCGAAGGCTATCGAGGAAATGCTGCGCTATGACCCGCCGGTGCAGATGACGGTGAGGACGCCGATTGGTGCGACCGAAGTGGGAGGAACTGAAATTAGCGCCGACTGCCTCGTGTTCGTGCTGATCGCCGCCGCCAACCGAGATCCTGCACAGTTTCCGGACCCGGATACGTTCGACGTCGGACGCGAACCGAACGATCATCTTTCTTTTGGAGGCGGGATTCACTTCTGCCTCGGGGCACCCTTGTCGCGTCTGGAAGGCGCCATCGCGATCGAGGCGGTGCTAAGGAAATACCCTCGGCTCGCTTTGGCTGATCCAGCAGGGAAACTGGAGTATCGCGGGTCGCTGGCGCTGCGCGGTCTGCGCACCCTGCGACTCTCAGTCGGATAGTTCCATTAGTTAGAGCAAGCCTGCTTGCGGCGAATTTCCTGGAACGCGTGGATTTACCGATCCGGTTGCTCGGCGGGACGGCAACAGCGAGCGGCGCGCTTATCTCGACTTCGAGAAGCCGATCGACGCGCATTGCGAGGTGCGTGAGAGGTTCTCGCGGGGCCGGTAATTAACCGGCCCCGCGATGATTCAGACAAAGAATGCACTTATCGTTTACTTTATGACGAGGCCTTCCATTTCACCCTGTTCGCGCCAGCGCGCAAGCATTTCGTAAAAGCGCACTGCACCTTCAGGATACTGGCTGTCGAGGAAGCCCTGATGCGCGTTTTGCCCCTCTCCATTGTAGTAGCCCGGGGTGCACGTGTTCTGGTACTCGGTCATGGGACTTGGTGACTTCACGACCTTTACCCATTCGGCCTCGGCTTCGCGGGTCGGCTCGACTGATCTTCCTTCGCGAGACCGCACTTCAGTGACGATGTGTGCAATGTGATTTGCCTGCCCGTCCAGCATATAGGTGAAGTTCGGCGCGAGGCCGGTCTGCGTCAGACCCATATGGAACAAGTTCGGGAACCCGTGGCTGATGAAGCCGTGATGAGTCTTCATTCCGTTCGCCCAGTACTCGGATAGCGGCAGACCATTGCGGCCGTAAACCTCGAACTCAGAGCGCCGCGTGTATGCGGTCCCGACCTCGAAGCCGGTCGCAAAGATCAGGCAGTCCAGTTCATACTCGACGCCGTCCACGACCACTCCCTTCTCGGTCACGTGCTCGACGCCCTTGCCCTTGGTGTCAACCAGTTTCACGTTCGGCCGGTTGAAGGTCGGCAGGTACTCGTCGTTGAAGGTGGGGCGCTTGCACCATTGTCCGTACCACGCCTTGAGCCCTTCGGCCGTGGCTGGATCTTTCACGATGGACGAGACGCGATCGCGAACTTCGTTCATCTTTTGGTAATCGGCGATTTCCGCCATCAGCGCCATGTCTTCGGCGGACAGTCCCGAATTATTCTTGCCCGAAATCAGCCTGGACAGATTCTTGAAGAGGCTCGTCCACTTGTCGCCGACCAGATCCTCCTCGATAGGGATCCCTGACAGAATCGCGCAGAAGTTGTGATTCCGATTGGCCTGCCAACCGGGGCTGAGCGTCTTCACCCATTCCGGATCAGTGGGCTTGTTGCCGCGCTCGTCCACCGACGACGGGGTGCGCTGGAACACGAAGAGCTGCTTGGCGTGCTGGCCCAGATGCGACACGCTTTGAATCGCGGTCGCCCCGGTCCCGATGATGCCGACGCGCTTGTCGCCGAGCTTATGCAAACCGCCAGTGGTATCGCCGCCGGTATAGTCGTAATCCCAGCGGCTCGTATGGAAGGTATGCCCCTTGAACTTCTCGATTCCAGGGATGGCGGGGAGCTTGGGCCGGTTCAGTGGACCGCTCGACATGATCACGTAACGCGCCTTGAAGACATCGCCGCGGTCGGTCGTGACCGTCCAGCGCATCTCTCCATCATCCCAGCGCGCATCTTTGACCTGGGTCTGAAAGCAGGCTCGCTCGTAAAGGTTGAAGTGCCTGCCGATCCGCTTGGCGTGCTCGAAAATCTCGGGCGCGAAGGAGTACTTCTCCTTCGGTATGTAACCGGTCTCTTCGAGCAGCGGCAGATACACGTAGGATTCGATGTCGCACTGCGCGCCCGGGTAGCGGTTCCAATACCAGGTGCCGCCAAAATCGCCCGCCTTCTCGATGATGCGAATGTTGGTGATTCCGACCTGCTGCAGCCGCGCCGCCGCGAGCATCCCGCCAAAGCCTCCGCCGACGATCACCGCGTCGAGCTGTTCATGCAGCGCGGGGCGGGTGAAGCCCGGCTTCACGTAGGGGTCCGAGTTGTAATGCTCGAGCGTGCCCGCAATCTCCCGATATTGGTTGTTGCCGTCTGCCCGCAAACGCCGCTCCCGTTCCTCAGCATACTTGCGTCGCAATTCGGCTGGATCGAAGCCCAGCTCCTCGGGCGTCGGAATTCGTTTGGTTTCTGCTTCCGTTGTGGCTTCGCTCATCGCATCAGCACTCCTTTCGCTTAGGATGCTCTGTCCCCAGGCATCTCAGTTTTTCGTCCCCATGTTCGACGGTGGTCCCGCTACCGTCCTTCATGGCTCACAAGTTAGTACATTTCGCCGAGATTTTGCCAATCCCCGGGGGCATGAGATTACAGCGACTTTCATCTCAGGATGGCCGACCGGCGCTGGCCCCAAGGGCAAGAATTCGTCCGCGTTAAAGATTACAAGCAGTGACGCGTGGCCTTTCGCTTACTTGCCCTTGATTACCGAGGTCGCCTTGTCCAGCCGATCGCTATAGGCGTCGAGTGCGTCCGCGGTGAGCTTGGCGTACCGATCCGCGTCGGACCACCGTTGGTCTTCGATCGCCTCGCGCACGCCGGGCAGCGTCTTCGATCCGTAGCCGGTGAAGCGGCCGGGCGCGTAAACGAGATTTTTGTACCACGGACGTCCCGGCAATCCGACGCCGGGCGCTAGCGTTTGATCGATGTCGAACATCAGTGCCTGCAAACGCGTGAGCTGCTCGCTCGACAGGCTCGCCGCGTCTTTCGCGAGCGCATCGTCATAGGCTTTGGCGCTGCTCTTCAGCCGATCGACCGCGTCTTCGAGCGCCGCGAACTCGATATGCGGGACAGGCTTCAGCGGTGTCGGCAGACCGCTCGACTTGGTTGGATCAGCCGCCAGTTGGAACGCGCGATCGCGCAACAAGCTGGCCTGGGCCTCGGCAGCTTCGCGCTTGTCATCGGCGAGCTTCTTGATCTCGTCGAGGTAGTTCGCGACGGCGTCGGCAAAATCCGTCGCACGCTGGACCGGAACGCCGGACTCTGCGGCCCGCAGCACCATCCGCCCGATCGTCTTGGCCAGGAGCGCGTCGTACACGAAGCCCGGATCGACAAAGCGGGTGTGATGCTCGAACGTGTCGTAGCGCGAGTGGTAAACCCCGCGCGTATCACCCTCCTCGGAGAAAGCGACGTCGAGCGACGGCACGCCCAGATGTTCGAGAAAGCCAGAAAAGTCCGAGCCTGATCCCAACGCCTCGATGGGGAAGTCCTTGCCGGGATCGGCCGCTACCTTGGCCTCAGCCTTGGCAATCTCGGTGGCTTCCGGATCAAGCGCATCGACGCGCATCTTCGCCCGCATACGTTGACCAATCGAGACTCCCGTTTCCGGATCGGTCACGTCCGCCGCCACCCCGTTGACGAAGTGCTGGAAGTCGTGACTCCCCCCGACCTGCAGGAAGCCCCGCGCGTTGGTATCCGAGTTTATATAGATGAGAGCCTTCTGCTTCAGCTCCGCATCGTGCGTTTCCACCCACTCGGTCGATCCAAGAAGCATCGGCTCCTCGCCGTCCCAGCTCGTGTAAACGATACTTCGTTGCGGCCGCCAGCCATCCTTCACGAGTCCGCCGATCGCCTTCGCCTCCGCCAGCAGCGCAATCTGACCCGATAGAGGATCGCTTGCCCCGAACACCCAGCCATCATGATGGTTGCCACGCACCACCCATTGGTCGGGCCAGGTCGATCCCGGCATCGTCGCGATGACGTCGTAGATGGTCTTCATGCCCCAATCCGACTTGACCATCAGGTGTGCAACCGCCGGTCCGGGCCCGACGTGATACGTGATTGGCAATGCGCCGCGCCAGCCTGGTGGCGCCACCCGGCCGCCGAGTGCCGCGAGAAAGGGTTGTGCGTCGGCATAGGAAATAGGCAACGCGGGAATCTTCAGGATCGAAGGCGCCTCGGAGATTTTCAGCCGCTTCGCGTCCTTGGTCGCACCGACCCCAGGTGTCAGCGGATCGCCGGGATAAAGCTGCATATCCGCGACCGAGCCGCGTTGCAGTCCATGCGGCGGCCGCATCGGCCCGGTCGGATAAGTCTCATCGACCGAGTAGCCGTCGCCCGCCGGGTCCGAATATATGATGCACCCGATCGCGCCGTGATCCTGCGCCAGCTTCGGCTTCAGACCGCGCCAGCCGCCCCCGTAGCGCGCGATGACGATCTTGCCCTTGACGCTGACTCCCAGCAGTTCGAGCGTCTTGTAGTCGTCCTGCATCCCGTAGTTGACGTACACCAGCGGTGCCGTGACATCGCCGTCGCCCTGGTATTCGACGTATGCGGGCAGCGCAGGCTCGGTCGCGGTCGAACTGGAATCGCCAGGGATCGGCGGCTCCTGCAACGTCGCCTTGAAGGGCTTCGGGCCAGCCAGTTCGAGCGTCTCGCTGATCGGCGTCGGATACAGCACGTCGAAAGCCTCGATATGCGCGTCCCAGCCCCATTCCTTGAACCACGCGAGAATCTGTTCCGCGTTGGCCTTATCGTGCGGCGAGCCGACCTGGTTCGGTTCCGCGGCGAGTATTTTCAGCCAGTCGCGCAGGTCGTTTGGATCGATGCGAGTATCGAAATTGTGTTCGAGGGCGGATTCCTTCGACGGTGCAGGCGTTGACGCTGACGCCGAAGATTCAGACGACTGCGCGGGCGACAGTGAAGTTGGAGGGATCGGTGTGGGCGCCGACTCCGCCACCGCGATACCTGCGCCAAGCAGGATCGTGCCACCGATCGCAGCGATCGAGCGCATCGAACCGATGCCGAAAGGCGACCACTTGAAGAGGCGTCGCGCTCCGATCCGATCGGGATCTGCGTTACTCAGCTTCGATCTACCTCGCAGCGGCTGCACCGCCGCGCACGACCTTACCCGGCATCGCACCGGTTGATTCCCCATCCTGGAAAGTCACCTCGCCACTCACGATCGTGAATTTGTAGCCGTCCGCCCGCTGCACGAAGCGCCTTCCGTTGGCGGGCAAATCGAAGACCATTTCCGGCGGATGCAGCCGCAGGCTATCGAATTCGATCAGGTTGATATCCGCCTTCATTCCCGGTGCGAGCGCTCCGCGATCGCTCAGGCCGTAGAGTTGCGCCGTGTCGTTAGTCTGACGCTTGACAGCTATCTCCAGCGGAATACGTCCGCCGCGATCGCGGTCGCGCACCCAGTGAGTCAGCAGGTAGGTGGGCATGCTCGCGTCGCAGATCACTCCGCAATGCGCGCCGCCGTCGCTCAGCGATAACACCGTATTGGGGTTGGTCAGTTGCGGCAGGATCGCGTCGAAGGAGTAGCTCTTATAGGCCAGCGGCATGTAGATGATTTCACGGCCGTCGCGTTCGAGCAGCGTATCGTAAGCGATCTCCTGCGGCGTCCGCTGCGAGCGCTTGGCGCGCTCCATGATGCTCTTGTCGGCGGTCGGTTCGTAGTCCGGCGGATCGCCCAGCGAGAAGTGATGCTGAAAGCCGGCAACCATGCCGAGCGTCTGTTCTTCCCTGACCGCGGGCGCGTCATTCAGAATCTGCGCGCGCACCTGTGGATCGCGCATCTTGGCGACCCGCTCCTCATGGTTCAGGCCGGCCATCAACTGGCGAAAGCTGCGATGCGTGCTGAACGGATGTACCGAGCTTTGCAGGCTCATCAGCGAGGCCGCGGGACGGGCGGCGACCTGCGCCATCATGTGCGCGCCCTGCGCGTTGCTGCGTTCGACGAACTCGAGCACCCCGCGCATCCCCATTCCTGAACGGCGCGAAATCAGGGCCGCGAGCGAAATCGAGCGCCCGGTTTCCGCCGACAACCGCGCCATCCATTCGAGGTTCGCGTCGTCGCCGGTGATGTCCGAGATGATCTCGAACACTCCGCGGCCCGCCTCGCCCAAACCGCGACCCAGTCCGATCATCTCGTCGATTGCCGCGAAGGTGCCGGGAACGTAGGCCTTGTCACGCGTGCGATGCACCAGCGTGCGTGACGTGCTGACGCCAAGCGCTCCGGCCTTGACGCCCTCACGCACGACTGCCGACATCCGGCTGATATCGTCGGGCGTGGCCGGCTGATTCTCGGCACCGCGCTCACCCATCACGTAAGCGCGCACCGCACAATGCGGTACGTGCGCGCCGACGTCGAGCACGCGCTTCATTTTCGAGAGCGCGTCGAGATATTCGGGGAAGGATTCCCATTCGAAGTTGATGCCGGCGGTCAGGGTCTCCGTCGGAATATCCTCGACGCCGTCCATCATACTGATGAGAAACGCCTCTTTGCCGCGCTCGACCGGCGCGAAACCGACCCCGCAATTGCCCATCACCAGCGTTGTGACGCCGTGCCAGCTCGACGGCGACAGATAGGGGTCCCACGCCACCTGGCCGTCGTAATGAGTGTGGATATCGACCCATCCGGGCGTTATTAGCAAGCCGCTCGCATCGATTTCACGACGACCGGGGCCGGCCTTGCCGCCGACGCTGACGATCATTCCGTCCTCGATCGCGAGGTCGCCGGCGAATCCCGGCTCGCCGGTGCCATCGACGATCCTGCCGTTGCGAATTACCAAGTCGTTCATCGCGGCGCTCCTGTCCGATTGTCAGGCTGATCCTTCAATCGGGAGTAGCAGTATCCGGCAGAGATTACCAATTCATTCGCGACGAGTCAGTGCGCCTGGCACCGCTTCAGCGCTCTCAGTTTGCTCGGTACCGGAACTCGATCTAGAGTCCTATTTAATCGAGGTTGCCGCCGCGCAACTCGACCGTGCGATGCGATTCGCGATAACGCGGAGCCTCGACCACGAGAGTGTTACGGTCCTGAGCGGCAAAGAGGAGATCGACGATGGAGACGGCGAACACGGCGAAAGAGATCACTCGGCACCCCCTGGATCCATTGTCCGCGGAGGAAGTGAGCGCTGCCGTTCACGTCCTGCGCACCCACGGTCCCGCCACCGACCAGATGCGCTTCGTCTCGGTCAATCTGAACGAGCCGCCCAAGAGCGAAATCGACAGTATCACTGCGGGCAACACGCCCGACCGGCGCGCCTTCATTATCGCAATCGATCTCGCCACCCGGCGCGTGCTGGAGGCCCTCGTCAGCCTGAGCCGCGGCACGCTACTCTCGTGTGAAGAGCGTCCCGGCGTCCAGCCCGGCATCATTATTGAAGAGTTCATCCTGTGTGAGAACACGGTCAAAGCCGACCCGAGATGGCGTGCTGCGCTCGCCCGGCGTGGTATCACCGAATTCGAAAAGGCCATCGTCGATCCGTGGTCGGCGGGCGCCTATGGCGACGAGCGCTTTCCCGACCGCCGGCTCGCCCAAGGCCTGACCTGGATTCGCGGGAGCGCCGACGACGTTGGCTACGGCCGTCCGGTAGAGGGGCTGATTACCTTCGTTGACCTCGAAAAGATGGAGGTGGTGGAGGTTATCGATGACGTTCAGGTTCCGCTGCCGCCGCTCACCGGCAACTACACCGCCGAGAGTCTCGGGCCTCTGCGTCAGGACCTGAAGCCGCTGGAGATCACACAGCCCGAAGGGCCCAGCTATACCGTGGACGGATACGAAGTCCGCTGGCAGAAGTGGCGCTTTCGCATCGGCTTTACCTCGCGCGAGGGTCTGGTTCTTCATCAGCTGGCTTACGAGGATCAGGGCCGCGTCCGACCGATTCTATATCGTGCGTCGCTCTCTGAGATGCAGGTGCCGTACGGCGATCCGACGCGAACGCATCGGAAGAAAAACGCGTTCGACGTTGGCGAATACGGCATCGGGCGGATGGCGAACAGTCTGAAGCTCGGATGCGATTGCGTCGGCGTCATCCAGTACTTCGACGCGCACATGGTCAACATGGCGGGCGAGCCGGAGACTATCGAGAACGCAGTCTGTATGCACGAGGAGGATTACGGCACGCTGTGGAAGCATAGCGACTGGCGCACCAATCATTCGGAGGTGCGGCGCTCGCGGCGGCTGGTGATCTCGTTTTTCGCGACCGTCGGAAATTACGACTACGGGTTCTACTGGTATCTATATCAGAGCGGCGAAATCCAGATGGAGGTTAAGCTGACCGGATGCCTTTCCGTCGGCGCCTATCCGCCCGGCCAGCAGCCCACTCACGGCGCGCTGGTAGCACCGCAGCTCTACGCGCCGATTCATCAGCACTTCTTCAATTTCCGCCTCGATATGGACGTCGATGGACCGGGCAACTCGGTCTATGAAGTCGATACCGTCGCCGATCCGCCGGGGCCGGCCAATCCGCTGAACGGTGCGTATCGGGCGCGCAATACGCTGATCAGCAATCAGTCGGAAGGGGCGCGCGATGCGGATCCCGCGATCAGCCGCACCTGGCTGATCGTGAATCCGTCGCGGCGCAACGCGGTGGGACAGCCGCCCGGCTACAAACTCATGCCCGGCGCGGACGTCGTTCGGCCCTTCGCGCAGGAAGGTGCGAGCATCCTGCGGCGCGCGGGGTTCATCAAGCACAACCTCTGGCTAACTGCTTATAATCCGGCGCATCGCTACGCGTCCGGCGATTACATCAACCAGAACGCAGCCCCCGACGGTGTCGATCAATGGATCAAGCGCGACCAGCCGCTCGAGAACACCGATGTCGTCGCGTGGTACTCATTCGGCGTGCATCACATTCCGCGGCCGGAAGACTGGCCGGTGATGCCGGTTGCCTACGCCGGCTTTATGCTGAAACCGTCGGGCTTCTTCGATCAGAACCCGGCGATGGACGTGGCGCCGCCGAAGCCTCGCCACAACTGCTGCGACTAGCAATAACCGCTGAAGTCAGGGTTCACGTCGAGCCCTCTGAGTTGACGACGGCGAGTCGCTCGTCGGCGCGTTATTTGCCTTTCAGGCCGCCGAGGAGGCCGTTGAGTTCCTGAATCCGCAGTTCGCCGTCACGGGTCTGGCCACCGACCTCCAGGAATTTGCGCATGTTGCGATGAGCGCTTTCGGTGCGGACCAACTGCTGAAACAGGTGACTCTCGTCCCGCAGTCCCTCGCCAATCGGCTTTTCGGCTGAATTGATCGCCTGCTTGGTGAGCCGCACCGCTTCCACCGGAAACGACGCGATACGCTGCGCCAGCCATTCGACGTAGGGGCCAATCTGCCCGGGCTCAAATGCACGGTTTAGGTATCCCCAGCGCTCTGCCGTATCGGCGTCCATATCGATGCCGCCCATGATCACCTCCATCGCCCGATTGTGACCGATCAGGCGGGGCATCCGCTGCGTGCCAGATCCGCCGGGCAGAATTCCGAGCGGCACTTCCATCTGATTGACGAAGGTCTTGCCGCGCACGCCAAAGCGCATATCTAGCGACATCGAGAGTTCCGATCCGCCGCCGCCCACGCGGCCTTCGATCTGCGCGATTGAAATCTTGTTCATCAGGCGGAAGCGCTCGCACATGTCGTGATAGAAAGCGTTGGCATAGTCCTCGTACCGCGGCGGCTTATCGACGGGGAACTCCAGAATCGCGCCAACGTCGAAATGTGCAATGAAGAAATCCGGATTCGCGCTCCGCAACACCACCACCAGCAGGTCGTCGTCGGCTTCCAGTTGGGTGGAGAGTTGCGTGAATTCATCGAGCAGGGGCAGCGTGATCACGTTGACCGGCGGATTGTTGATGGTCGCGTAAGCAACCTTCCCGCGAATTTCCACGCCGATCAGCTTGTAGGTGTCGTATGCCATTGGCTTAGCGCTCCCTGCGCAATTTAAGGTTCTTCGATCCGGGAGGACCAACGCGATGCGGTGATCCGCTCGCCGCATTTCGATCCCCCCCGCCGCCTAGTGATAGCGCAATCATTCTGAGCCGGAAAGCTGGCGGCGTTTCGGTTCTCGCCGCCACCCGCCTTCGTGCTTGGCCGATGACAACTTGAACCGGCCGTGCGCGCGGGAGAGAATTTAAGCTCAATATGGGGAATTTAGACGTTCGGCCAGGGAAAGGCGCGTCGTCGATTTTTCACTGGTCAGCCTCGGCTGACCCATTAGTTGCCCACAGGGAGTACCCCATGAATAGCCAAGTTGTTCTGATCACCGGCGCCCTCACAGGAATCGGACGCGCCACTGCGCTCGCCTTCGCTAAGGAAGGCGCGCGTGTCGTCGTCTCGGGCCGGCGCGACGAAGCCGGCCAGAAGTTGCTCGCTGAACTTCGCGCCGGCGGCGCCGAGGCCGAATACTGGCGTGCCGACGTGCGCCACGAGCCCGACGTGCGCGACCTGATCGATAAGACCGTAGCGCGCTTTGGCCGTTTGGATGTCGCGGTGAATAACGCCGGCACCGAAGGCACGCCCGGCCCGGTAACGGAGGCTACCGCGGAGAGCTACGCTGCCACCTTCGACACCAACGTTCTCGGTACGCTGCTCAGCATGAAGCATGAGCTGCGCGTGATGCTGCCGCAGAAGCACGGCAGCATCGTCAATTTGTCGTCGGCGCTGGGGCGAATCGGTACGCCGGGCGCCTCCGTATATGTAGCCAGCAAACACGCGGTCGAGGGGCTCACGAAATCAGCGGCGCTGGAGGCGGTGGCGTTCGGCGTGCGTGTCAACGCGGTCGCGCCGGGTCCCATCGAGACCGAGATGATCAATCGCTTCACCGGCGGCAACGCGGACGCGAAGGCGAGCTTTGTCGCAACGGTGCCGGCCAACCGTCTCGGAACGTCCGAGGAGATCGCGCAGACGATACTGTTCATCGCGTCGGACAAGGCGCTCTACATGACTGGCGCTTCAATCGCCGTCGATGGCGGCAAACTGGCTTCATAAAGCAAGCTCTCCATAGCTTCCGCCCACTGTCAGAATGCCGGCCTCCAATCTTTTGAAGCAAACCAAGCTGAATCCGGCGGCTCGACGATTCGAGCTGCCGCTTCCGCTATTCATGGTTGCGGCATCGGCGGTTTGGCGCCAGTATCGTGAAGACGAAGCCGGGTCTGACCTTCCTGTGGCCGATCGTCTCATGGGAGGGACGAATTACACAGGTTTTCGGTGAGCGTTCGGGACAGGCGGTTAGGCTACGAACGCGAACGGCTCGGCGCCCGCGCAGCTTGAGAGGGGAATCCGGATGGCTGAGCGTTACGCAGTCGATTTCGAACACGTGACTCGCATCTACCGGCGCGACGAATTTGAAATTCGCGCGCTCGATGACGTGACGGTGAAGGTGCCGGAGGGACGCTTCGTCGCGATTATGGGGCCGTCCGGCTCTGGCAAAACGACGATGCTGAATCTGATCGCGGGTATAGACCACGCTACCTCGGGGCGGGTAGCTGTGGGCGGCGAAGAAATCACCGGGATGAAGGAGTCGCAACTGGCCGGATGGCGCGCGCGACACATCGGGCTGATCTTCCAATTCTACAATTTGATTCCGGTGCTGACCGCCCTCGAAAACGTCGAACTGCCGCTGCTGCTGACGCCACTCAAGAAGACCGAGCGGCGGGCGCACGTCGAGGCGGCGCTGCGGGCGGTTGGGCTGGCCGATCGCATGGGCCATTATCCCCGCCAGCTTTCCGGCGGTCAGGAACAGCGAGTCGCGATTGCGCGCGCGATCGTGACCGATCCATCAATTGTGGTCGCCGACGAGCCGACCGGCGACCTCGACGCCGTCTCCGCCGAGGACATCCTTAATCTGCTGACCGAGCTGAACCGGCAGTTCCACAAGACCATCGTTATGGTTACGCATGACATGCGGGCGGAGCGCTTCGTCGAAACGATTTTCCGTCTCGACAAAGGGGTGCTGGCCGGGGTCGAAGCGGGCAAAATGACCGAAGTCGCGGTGGCCGCGCATCGTTAGTACCGCCGGACGTTCTCCTGTACCACCGACATGAAGTTTGTCTGGCTCGTCTTTAAGAATCTCACTCGAAATCGCCGGCGTTCGGTCCTCACGATCCTGTCAATCGCGGTGTCGCTGTTTATCTTCTGTGCGCTGGCGAGCGTGCCGCTGGTCGCCCGTCGGATCCTCGCCGACAGCGCTTCATCCGTGCGCATCGCATGTCACAACAAGGCTGGCCTTGCCTATCCGATGCCCCAATCCTACAAGCATCGCATTGCGGGGATTCCGCATGTAGTCGCGGTAATTTCGCAGAACTGGTTCGGCGGCATTTACGATGAAGTCACCGATCAATTTCCGAATCTCGCGGCAGACCCTGAAGATATCGAAGTGATGTGGCCCGACTGGGGGCTATCCAGGGAGGCGGTCGATCAGTTCAAGGGATTGCGCACGGCATGCCTGGTAGGGCCCTCGACTATGAAGGAATTTCACTGGCAAATTGGCCAGCAGATCATGCTGCGGGGAACCATTTACCCGTTCAATCTGACGTTGAACATCGTCGGGGTCCTTGGAGGGAAGGCGCCCCCGAATTTTATGCTGTTTCGCCGCGATTATCTCGAAGAATTGGCGGGCGAGACGGGCTACGTGGACAACTATTGGGTAAGGGTTGATGAGGCCGCGTCGGTGCCGAAAACGATGGCGGCGCTCGATCAGGAATTCGCCAACTCGCCGGCCGAAACGTTAAGCGAGTCCGAGGCCTCGTTCCTGGGCAATTTTATAGACAACTACAGGATTTTCTTTCAGCTCGCCGAAATGCTGGGGCTGGTGGTGATCGTGACGATCGGGCTGGTAGCGGCGAACACTGCTGCGATGTCGATTCGGGAGCGGCGGACCGAGATCGCGGTGATGCGTGCGATTGGGTTTCAATCGGGAACGATTCTGTTCATGATCCTGTCCGAGTCCCTGCTCGTGGCCCTGATTGGCGGCGTACTGGGATGTGGTGCGGCATTTCTGACCTTCAAGTTCTTTTCGATTGGTGCGGTGGCGGCCGGTCCGCTGGCCAATGTTCGCGTGTCGCCGCAAATTGTCGCCGAGACCATGATTCTCGCTGCGCTGATCGGTATCGTCAGCGCGTTCGTGCCGGCGTATTCAGCGACGCGCCGCAATATCGTTGAAGCGCTCAGGATGGTCGCCTGATGGCGATTCCGCTGAAATACAACGTCCGGAGCCTACTCGTACGGCGCATTTCCACGGCCATGACGGCCGGCGGTATCGCGCTGGTGGTAGCAGTGTTCGTGATCGTGATGGCGATGATTGCGGGAATCAGTGCGACGATCAGCGACGCGGGCGCAGCAGACAACCTGGTGGCGGTGCGCCGTGGCGCCACCACCGAAACCTATTCGCTGATAACTATCGATCAGTTCGACGCGCTGAAGTACCTGCCCGGTGTCCGTCGCGACGCGGCGGGCAATCCGCTGGCCTCGCCCGAATTGCCCGTGCAAACCCTGCTGAAGCGAATTGGTGGCGGCAGCGAGAATATCGTGTTTCGCGGGGTGTTGCCGGTCGCGCTCCAGGTGCACGATCAGGTTCATATTGTGGCAGGCCGCATGTTCAATCCGGGGTTGAATGAAGTAATCGTCGGTAAGGGCCTGGTCGGACGCTATGCACACACCGATCTGGGCGCGACACTGCCGTTCGGCCGCGGTACCTGGAAGGTGGTGGGTATTTTCGAAGCCGGCGGGAGCTCCTTCGAATCGGAAATCTGGGGCGACGTTCACAGTGTGCAGGACGAGGCGCGGCGCGGCACTTACTTCGCTTGTGCGCGGATCAAGATGGCGCCCGGGACTGATGCGGCGGCGCTGATCCAGCGAATTGCGGACGACCCGAGAATCAATCTCGCGGCCCAGAGCGAAGCAGAGTATTACAGCGAAGAAGCCACGGTCGCGACGCAATTGCGCAAACTCGTCATGTTCGTCGCGGTGATAATGGGTATCGGCGCGGTCTTCGGCGCTATGAACACGATGTATGCGGCGGTTTCGGCACGCACGGTCGAAATCGGCACGCTGCGGGCGCTCGGCTTCGCGCCGGGTGCTGTGATGGTATCCTTTCTCGCGGAGTCGCTGGTGCTGACGGTGGCTGCCGGGGTGATCGGAGTGGTGCTGGCGCTGCCGGTGAACGGTTTCTCCGCCACGTTCGGCAACTTTGCTACGTTCTCATCGATGGCCTTCAGTTTCCGCGTCACCCTCCCGATCCTGCTGGAGGCGATCGGCTTCGCCGCGCTGATGGGTCTGCTCGGCGGCTGGCTGCCCGCACGCCAGGCGATGCGTCTGACGGTCGTCGATGCGCTGCGGAGGAGCTAGCCGATGCCGCCCGAGTCAACCCGCGGCCCTAATCTCCGCGAGCTGGAATCACTGCGGATCACTCGAACCGAAGCGCTGCCGCGTCCGCGGCGCTGGCCGTGGGCAGTTGCGTTGATCGGTGTAATCGGCCTGATCGCGGCGGGATACGAGGCCTGGCTGCATACGCTTGGCCGCCCGCTGGAGGTCGAAACCGCTACCGCCACCCTGATCGCCGGCAATCAACCGCACGCGCTCATCAGTGGATCGGGGTACGTTGTGACGCGTGACAAGTACATCACGGTCGGGACCAAAATACTTGGCCAGATCGTCGAGGAGCCAATCGAGGAAGGCCGCAACGTGCGCAAGGGCGACCTGCTCGCCCGGATCGACGATCGCGACTATGAGGCGCAGTTGCGGCAGGCGATCGCCGATCGTCAGATGGCGCAGGCGAATCTCGAGCTCGCGCGGCTCAAGGCCGACCGGGTGCAGACGCTGTTCGGCCAGCAGGTCGTTTCGCGCGACCAGCTCGATGATGCCGAGAATGCCCGCTCGGTGGCCGAGGCAAATCTGAATCGTGCCGACGCGGAGATCGCGTACGCCCGCTTCAATGTGAGCCAATGTCAGATTACCGCTCCAATCAGTGGAGTGGTGCTGCAGAAGTACCGGGAAGTGGGCGACACGATTAACTACGGCGGCGATATCCAGACCGGTGGCGGGACGACCGACATCGTGCAGTTGGCGGACACCGATGACATGCGGGTCGAAGCCGATATCAGCGAAAACGATATCGCCAAGGTCGCGATGGAAATGCCGGCGAATGTGGTGCTGGACGCCTATCCGGATCGCACTTTTGAAGCGCAGGTGGTGAAGATTTATCCAGCGGCCGATCGTCAGAAGGGTACGGTGAAGGTCGAGGTCAGAATACTCAAGCCGGATCTGGCGATCGTGCGGCCGGAGATGAGCGCCAAAATCATTTTCCTGGCCGGGACAACCACGGCCTCGGAACAGCCGTCGGTCGTCATTCCAAAAAATACCGCGATTCAGTCCGGCCGTGAAAGCTTCGTCTGGATCGTTCGCAACGGGCTTGCCCGGCGGGTCCCGATTCTAATCGGAAACGAGCTCGAAAATGGCCTTGAAGTGAAGAGCGGACTGGACGGCGGCGAGAGCATCATATTGACGCCGCCCGATTCGCTGAAAGACGGCCAGCCAGTAATCGCCAAGCCCACGTAACCGCAGAGCCAGGGTTGGGCGTCCAATCGATTCATATTGGAACGATCATTATTTCCTTCGCGTGATTTATTCGAGTTGCTGCGGATAACATGCTCTGGAGCGGTTTATTATGACTACGAAGACCGCCGCACTTCCTTGACTGTTCGTTCTAGAATCGTTACGGTCGGGAACGATCAATACTGCATCACGCCCGATCGATTACGCCTCGAGGAGAATCACCCATGAGTACGCCGCAGATCGATTTATATACCGCATCGACGCCCAACGGCTGGAAAGTTTCCGTGTACCTGGAGGAGATTGGCCTGCCGTACAATGTCCACAAGATCGACCTCAGCAAAGGCGATCAAAAGAAGCCCGAGTTCCTGGCGATCTGCCCCAACGGCCGCATCCCGGCGATCATTGACCGCGCCAATGACGACTTCGCCGTATTCGAGACCGGCGCCATCCTGCTGTATCTCGCGCGCAAGACCGGCAAGCTCCTGCCCAAGGATGAAAAAGGCGAGTCGCGGGTGACCCAATGGCTGATGTTCCAGATGGCTGGCATCGGACCGATGATGGGTCAGGCCAACGTCTTCTACCGCTATTTCCCCGAGAAGATCCCTTCGGCGATCCAGCGCTATCACAACGAATGCCGCCGGCTGTTCGAAGTGCTCGAAGGACAGCTCAAGGGCCGTGAATTCCTCTGCGACGAATATAGCATCGCCGATATCGCCAACTGGTGCTGGGTACGCATCTACCAGTGGAGCGGCGTCAACATTGAGGGCCTCACCAACCTGAAGGCCTGGATCGATCGGCTGGAAGCGCGCCCGGCCTGTCAGCGGGGTATTGCGGTACCGGAGCCGTTGGTATTTAAAGAGCCGACTGAAGAGATGTTGAAGACGGCGCAGAAGTTGGTCACGCGCTAGAACCCGTCTTCAACGATCGCGATACCCAAGGAGAGCGCTATGCTGCAATATCGCAGCTTCGAGGAAATTATCGACCATCCCGGCTTGCGGATCGTGTTGGTCAAAGGCATGCCGAGTCCGTGGGGACAGGCCGCCAAGACCATTTTCGAAGTCAAGGGCCTCGAGTACGTTCCCGCGCCGTGGCAGCCGGGAGAAGCCAACGAGGACATCGTCGCCTGGAGCGGCGAAGCGAGCGGACCCATCGTCGCGTGGGCCAGGGAAAAGCCCATCCACCGATGGATCGACATCCTCTATCTCGCTGAACGACTCGCCCCCAAGCCGTCGCTGCTTCCCACGGACGCCACGCATCGCGCGTTGATGATCGGCCTGTCGCATGAAATCTGTGGCGAAATGGGCATCGGTTGGAATCGGCGGTTGCAGCTCTTTGCGCCGATGATGGCCTCCGGACATGCGCCCGAAGGAATCAGCCGCATGAGCGGCAAGTACGGCTACAATGAGGGCGACGCCAAAGCCGCCGGTGAACGTACCGCAGGTTCTCTCAAGGCGCTATCCGCCCAGCTCAAATCGCAGTACGCGCGCGGCGTGCATTACTTTATCGGCGACGCGCTGAGCGCTCTCGACATCTACTGGACCGCCTTCTCCAACCTGCTCGACCCGCTGCCGAAGGAACAGTGCCCGATGCCCGACGCGTACCGCCCCGGCTTTACCGTCTCCGACCCGGTCGTGAAAGCCGCGCTGGATCCGATCCTGCTGGAGCACCGCTCACGGATCTTCCGCGAGCACTTTCGCAACCCGATGGAACTGTAACTCGCTTAAGGAGATCGCCTCCGCCGGAAGCGATCGGGCTATCGGGATGTCGAAGTTGGTGGCCTCACCCACGGCGCCAGCTCGCGACGCGTCGAAGCCGATTCACAGAGCAAAGTAATGATGCCAACGCCTGAGTCCGTATGGATTCAGGCGTTGGCGTTAGAGCCATATCTACTTGAATCCCAGCGCCGCGAGCGGTCCGCGATCCACCACCGGTGCGCGCTTCGCTCCCGGATCGAGCTTTACCGAACCCGGCGTGCGCTCGAACGGATCGTTGATGCCAATCTCCTTCGCATGCGCCTTCATCGCGGGAATTACCTCTTCGGCGAACAACCGCATGCTGGTGCGGCGATCCTCGTCGCCCACCGGCCCCTGGATACTCAGGATGATGAAGATGCCGGTGCGCAGCACGCTCATAATCGACTTGATCTTCGGGATGAGCGTCTGGGGCGTGCCGGCGAGGACCTGCATGTTCTGTTGACCGCGCATCAACGCGGCCTGCAGCTTCTTGCGGACCTCGGTGAAATCGATCGCGCTGGCGTCGTCGCCATGCATCTGCGCGCGAACCTTCTCGCCGCTGATACCGAGCCACGCGCTGGTCTGTTGCTTCGCGAGGATGCGGATGGCGGCCTTGGAATTGTACCCCGGCGGCATCGTGAACTCGGGTGCGGAGAACGCGTTCTGCCCGCCGCCATAGACGAATCCCTGCGCGACCTTCTGAGCTTTTTCCTCGGTTTCGCCGACCGCCGTCGCGACCATGTAGCCAAAATTCTCCGGCCCGGCTTGATAACCGTGCTTGGCGGCTTCATCGGCGTAAAAGTCCCACAGGTCGCAGGTCGGCGCGAGCGGTGTGCCGAGGCCGATGTACGGATAACGATGCGCCGCGCACCACTCCACCGTCTCGGGGCTGAGCGTCCCCGGAATCCACATCGGCGGATGCGGCTTCTGATATGGCAGCGCCCACGGATTGACGTGGCGATAGTGGAAGTGTTTGCCCTCGTAGCGCCATGGACCGGGCCGCGTCCATGCCTGCACGATGAAGTCGTGAGCCTCGTTGAACATCTCGCGGTTGTACGCGGGATTCGCGTTGTTGAAGAACTGCTCGCTACCCGCGCCGCGCACCCAGCCGGTGACCAGTCGCCCGCGCGAGATCAGATCGATCTCGGCCAGCTCTTCCGCCATCCGCAACGGATGTTTGATCACCGGCAACGGATTGCCGATGAGCACGAGGCGCACGCGCTTGGTGCGGTACGCCAGCACCGAGGCCTCGACGTTCATCACCGAGCCCATGCAAATCGGGTTCCCATGATGCTCGTTGAGCGCGACGACGTCGAAGCCCAGGTCCTCGGCGTAACAGTTCTCGTCGAGGTAATAATGGTAATCGTCGGCCGCCTTTTCCCGGTCGTACAACTTATTCGAGACGGCGAAAAACGCGCCGTTCTTGAGGATCTCTTCTTCGGGAAGCCAGCGATATGGCCGTTCGGTGAAATATCCAACTTGCATCGCGAGTACCTTCTTTTTCGTTACAACATCGACAATCGCTTGGTCACACTGCGATCCGATCCACTCTTTTCGTTCCGCCCGTCTCCAGCATGCTTGATTTCCGCGCCCCACGCATCTTCCAATCTGCTCGCGCAACAGCGTAAATAACGTTGTAAGGATAACTAGCTGGAAGGAAGATGACGGGCAATGGCGATCACGTTTATCCGCCGACGCCAATTGGATCTAGGAACGTCAAACAACCAGGGAGAACTCCAATGAGTGGTTACACAATCATCGACGCCGATACGCATGTCACCGAAACGCCGGATCTCTGGACCAGTCGCGCACCCGCCAGGATGCGCGACCGCGTGCCGCACGTGATCACCGGCAGCGACGGGACTCAGCGCTGGCTGATCGGGACCGGCCGGCCGTTGGCAAACGTCGGCATGACCGCGACGGCGGGGCGGGGCAGCTTCAAGCATCCGCCGAAGAACTACGACGAGATGCATCCCGGCGCGTACGACGCCAACGCGCGGCTGAAGTACATGGACGAGATGGGCATCTGGGCGATGGTCATGTATCCGAACGTCGGCGGCTTCGGGGCCCAGCAGTTCCTGAAACTCGATGACCCCGAGCTGATGCTCACCTGCGTCCGCATCTACAACGACTGGCAGACCGAGTGGGCATCCGCCGATTCCCGCCGCCTGCTGCCGATCACGTCGATTCCGTTCTGGGACATCGAGGCCGCCGTAACCGAAATCCACCGCTGCGCCGCGAAAGGCCACAAGGGAATTCTCTTTACCGGCGAGCCGCAATATTATGGCCTGCCCCTGATGGGTGATAAGCACTGGACTCCCCTCTGGGAAGCGGCGGTCGAGACCGAACTGCCGATCAGCTTCCATATCGGCTCGGGTGATATGGCTGAAGGCCTGCTGAAAAGTAAGGTCGCGACTTACGGCAAGATGGCGGCGTTTGCAGAACTCGCGGTCGATATCTTCCTGCGCAACGGCCTCCAGCTCAACGACCTCATAATGTCCGGAGTGCTCGCGCGGCATCCCAAAATCAAGTTCGTCTCAGTCGAGAGCGGCATCGGCTGGGTCCCCTTCATGCTCGAAGCGTTGGACTATCAGTTTCAGGGCAACAGCGTCGCCGAAGAGCATCCCGAATTCGACCTGCTGCCTTCGGAGTACTTCGCGCGCAACGTCTATGCCTGTTACTGGTTCGAGCAGACGGCGCCGCGTCGCCTGATCGATAAGGTTGGCGTGGACAATGTTCTCTTTGAGACGGACTTTCCGCATCCGACCTCGCTCTACGGCAACGAAGTGCATGATCGCATCAAGGGTGGCCTCTCTGATTGCGAGGATTCGGTGCGGCGCAAGATCCTCTGGGAGAATTCGCAGAAGCTCTACAAGGTGACGGCTCCGTCCGCGGCTGACGAGACGAAGCGCGCTGCAGCGATTGCGGCATAGAGTTCGCGACGCGTCGATTAGCTTAGGCTTTAACGGAAGGCCGTGCGGTGACACCTACTGTCGCCGCACGGCCTGGAATCAGGGCGCTTCGAGGTCGTTTCGCTCAGTTCCTGAAGTGACCCCGCCTGCTCGACGATCTAGTGCAATTTGTACCCGGCCACGAATTGATCCTCACCCTCCGTATCCACGCGCTTCACCACCAAAGTTCCCGACGCAACCGTATTCGCCGCGAAGAAGCTCTTCGAACCCACCGCGCCGTTTCCCGAGGCGTTAGTAGCTACTTTGATCCCGGTATCGACGTCGCCCGAATTATCGAGGGGCCGAAAAAAGATCTCATAGTTAGTGCTTGGATCCGCACCCTTCAGTGCTACAGATATCTGGCCCTCCGCGTTCACTTCATAGGCGCCGTTATCCAGCGGGTCAGTGCCGCAGTTTGAAAGTATCGGATCGGTCACGTCCTCGCATGGAACGAAGTTCTCCACTGAAACTGCCGGTGGCACGAACTTCTCATCGACCTTGAAACCGGACACGAACTCGTCCGTGCTGCTGCTTTGCAGCACGATCGATCCCGAGGCGATCTCGCTAGCCGCGAATTCCGCGTCCTTGATCAGCGTAGCGCTGCCCGCTTTGTTGGTCGGCCCAATTGTGCCGAGCGGTATCGAAGTGCCGCCGTTTGGTGAACGCAGGATTGCGGTGTAGCTCGTATTTGGTCGCGCACCCGAAACATGTATCGATAACGCCCCGTCGTCGTTCTCGACATCAACATGGCCGCTGCTCAGAGAGTCGCTGCCGCAGTTTGAGAGAGCTCCCGGCACGGTGACGTCGGTGCAGCGCACCAGGCCCGGCTGAAAGTCGCGGCCCGATTCAAGACCGTCGCTCGAGATCGAAATTCCAGTGACGAACTCCTCGCCGCCGGTGCTGCTCAGCACCACGTTGCCCGCTCCTACGGTGCCGAATTTGAAAAACGCATCCTTGCGAAACGCGCCATCGCCGTGACTGTCGGTCATCAGGTTGCCCAACGAAGTCGATTGGGTCCCATCACCCGACACGAAAGTGACCGCATAGGTAGAGTCGGTTGCCGCCCCGAAAATCTGGACTGTCACATCCCCCATATCGCTGATAGTGGCGCCGCCCCGATTGAGCGGATCCTGGGCCGAGGCACAGTTCGAAAGCGCCGCCGGAGCAGTCACTGCTTTGCATTGGTCCAGCGCGGCGCTGAAGGTTTGCGCGTCCGCCAACCCAGCTGCGAGACCAAGTGCGATCGGCGCGGCTAGCATCGCCAGCGGCCATTTCAATCGCGATAGATACATAAAGTTATCCTCCCGAATATTCGTCGACTGTCACTGCAATCGAGCTAAGGAAATTTGTTTGATTCGTAGGCTTGGACGCGGCCCGCTTGAGGGTCGTTTACAAGTGGCTCAACAAATAACTCAATTCGTACTCGGATAAAGCGAAACGTTAATAGTGTAACTCGGGCGGAATGTGTCGAGCGTCGTACTTTACGGCTGCTGCGGCCGCGGATGCTGCCGCATGAAACCCCAGCGGCGCTTCGCTTCCCACCGTTGCTGCGGCGTCATCTGCTGCCAGCGATGATAATTCGCAAGCATTCTTTCTCGTTGCTGCGGTGCGAGCTGCTCGAATTGTCGATCTCGTTGCATCACCTTGTCGCGTTGATCCGGCGGCAGGCCCCGGTAGCGCGAATACGCCTGCTGCAATTCATCGCGCCGCGCCTCGGGAAGCTGGCGCCACTCGTGGTAGGCATCGATTACCCGCTGGCGTTCGTCAGGCGGCAGATTACGAAATTTCTGGAAGTTCTGCTGCGCGCGCTGTCGTTCCTCAGGCCCCATCCCTTGCCATCGCCGATAATTTTCCAGCACCCGCTGACGCTGATCCGGCGTCAGTCTGGCCCACTCGTTGGGATGTTGCGCGATCAGCGCGCGTTCCGCGTCGTTCGAGGGTTCCACGTCGAACGCTGATTGCGCATAGGCGGGAATCGCCGGCCGGATTCCGCATAGTAGGAACACCGCCATCACCAATGCACTCACCATGCGCATCCGAGGAGTCATCGCTGCGGCCCCTCTGCGTCATAGTCAGGATTGATCGGCGGTGCCGGAGCGATCACCGTCGTATTGGGCGGCGTGGCTGGCAATCGAGGCGTTTCATCTGACTCGCGGACCCCCTCGTCTGACCCGCGCGGCGCAACATCCGACGCGTCCACGGAAGGATTTCTCCCCAGATAACCCATCGAGTCGAGCGTGCGGATCTGATCCAGCATCGAGTCGTCGGACGCGGTCTCGCCCGGCGCAGGCGTAGCCGACGCATCATTCCGACGCGACTCAAACAAATCCAGGTTGAGCAACATTCTCAAGTTCGGCGGCGCGTCTTGCGCCAACGTTTGCGGCGCTTCGATCCAAACGAACATGGTCGCTGAGAACATAATTGCAACGGCTCTACGACGAAGTTTCATGGTTCCGGCGATCCCCGGGCGCCAGTTCGTCCAGATGCTCGATTACGTCGTAGTTCTCCAGCAAATCGAGATGCTCGACAACGCGGTAGTTAGCCAGCAGGCCGACATCCGCGTCACTCATCTCCTGTGGCATCTGGAGCTGATCGACGCCCGGCGCAGGCAGGCCGACGCCATGATGCATCATGATCGCGATCCCAAGTATTGCCGCCGCCGCCGCACTCATCGCGATCGATGGCCACCCGAAGCCGGCCAGCCGCCATCGTCCCGCCGCATCAACCCGTCCGGCCTCGACGGCGCGCATTTTGCGCCGTAGCTCGATCCGGTACTGAGTCCAATCGGGCGCGCGCACTTCATCGACGGCATGAGCGATTCGTGACAGCATCGCACCCGCTGACTCCATCGATTGACGGCACTGCGAACACTGCTCCAGATGCCGTTCGACCTGGCTGCGCTCCTCCGCGCTCAATCCTCCGCGCAGATAAGGCACCAGTTCGGTTTCTGGATGATAAGCGGCCATCTCGATAAGTCGTTTCCTGCTCGGTCGTTCCTTCAGCCAGTCTTCGATCGATTAGTCATTCTGCAGCAACTTCCTGAGCTGCATTATCCCGCGATGCACATGCACGCGCGCGGTATTCTCCGAACATTTCAGCACAGCCGCGATTTCGCGGCTCGTAAAGCCCTCCTGCGTCTGCAGTAAGACCGCGGCTCGTTGTTGCGGCGAAAGCTTGTCCAGCGCGGGACGCAGTTTGCCGATGGACTGGCTCAACATCGCGTCGCCCTCGGGGCCCGGCTCCTCCGACGGTGGATCGTATCCGCGATCATCCGGATCTTCGCCGGGACTCGTGAGCGGGGCCAGCCGCCGCCACCATCGATTACGCCGCTGATGGTCGATGCATAGGTTGACCAGGATTCGATAGAACCACGTCGAAAACCGCGACCTTCCATCGAACTTCCCAGCCGCTTCGCAAAGCCGGATGAATGCATCCTGCGAGACGTCGCGGGCGTCTGCCTCGTTGCCCAGCATCGAATACGCGAGCCGGTACGCACGCGCCTGATGGCGGTCAACCATGATCTCGAACGCATCCGCGTCGTGCTCCGCGATGCCCCGGCACAATTCCTCATCGGAACGCTCCACCTGTGTCAGTCCGCCCCTAAACCGTGGGGCAGCCACGGACCAGCCTCTATCACGGCCCAGCGGCTGACAATCCCGAACAGTCTCCGGCCCGATATTGCAAATTCCCGACCTGTTTGACGAAACCCGGCGGCCATTCGTTTACACGTTCTTGCACGTACTTCACTACCTGCAAACCTTTCCTTGCAGTGTAAACGAAACCGCTCGAGGCCGCGTCGAACCTTTGGAACACGCGGACCGGAAAACGCGAGAAGCAAATATCGGCGGCAACGCCCATTCATACACAAGAGGAGACGCGTCATGAAAAAGTGCGTTACAACATTCGCGGCGATGATTTTTGCGGGAGCCCTCGGCACTGCGGCTTACGCCGGTCCGGTTGCTCAATTCGACAACGGTTACCTCGACGAGCATCCCGAGGTGGCCCATCAGTTGGGCGCCAATCCTGCTCTGGCAGACAACCCGCAATTCCTGGCCACTCATCCCGGCCTCGATGAGTACCTTTCCAACCACCCCGAAGTGCGGCGGGATTTGCAGCAACACCCCTACCACTTCATGACCGACGAATGGCGGCGCGATATCTACGGCGGAAATGGCTACGGTATCACGCACAGCGAGGTTGCCCGGTTTGACAACGGCTACCTCGACGAGCATCCCGATGTAACCGAACAGCTATGCCGTGATCCGCGCCTGGTGGACAATCCGCAGTTTCTGGCCACTCATCCCGGCCTCGATGAGTACTTCAGGAATCATCCGGAAATCCGCTCCGAACTACGGGACCATCCCGATCGCTTCATGGCGCGGGAACACTACTATGACACCCATGGCCAACCCGGCGGTGCGCATCCCCTCGCGAGCACCGATCGTTACCTGGACTCGCATCCCGAGGTCGCACAGCAGCTGAACAAGGATCCTGCTCTGGTCGATAACCGTGCTTACGTTGATAGTCATCCGGGCCTGCATGATTATCTGAACGATCATCCGATCGCCCGCCGCGATTGGAAGTCCCAGCCCTTCGCGTATATGGGGGCTGAGCGCCACTACGATCGCAAGCACTAATCAACTAGCGCTAACACGAGATAGTTCGGCGGCACCGAGCGCTTACCACGCCCGGCGCCGCCGTTCCCTTGTTTAAAGGGTCTTAATTAACGATCTGAGGCCGCGATCGGTTTGCGGTTTTCCACCAAGTTAAAGCTCACGCCTCTCTGCCCATTCCCCGTCTCCATCTGAATACTCAGAGTTTCGCTGGGCGTCGTGAAGCGCCAGTCATAAAAGCAGGTCCTTCGACATGACCGGCGACATCTGAAAGGCCTTGGGAAAGCGGTACTGTTTTATCGCTCGTCTCAGGTTCATAAGAGTAGATAGGCCGCCTCCGGATCTTAGCTTTTTGTGAAATAATATTTAAATACTGAGAAATAATATAAGTTTCTGCCTGCTTTTTTCGCTTGTGTAAAAACAATGCCAAAAAATTGATTAAAACGAAAACTTCTTTAGAAATCCGAGAAGATGCAGCCGGCCCGGGACGACCTGTCACTTGCTTCAAAAGCGGCGCGCGACATAACTGTAAGTCGCTAGAAAATAAAAAATGAATTATCTTCTGAACGGGAAAAGCTGAATTACCAGAGGATTGAGTTTAATTGCGAGGATCTGACATATTTTCGTTTCTACCCTCAATTAAACGAATTAAACCAGATGCTCTCGGATACACTTGCGAAAGGACTCGAAAAATACGCGATTGGGGAGAAACTGAGGCGGCTCAGGCTAAGGAAGAAAATGGGACTCGTTGAGCTCGGTCACCATACCGGTCTTTCTGCCGCGATGCTCTCGAAGGTGGAGCGTGGCAGGCTCTTCCCCACGCTGCCGACCCTGCTCAGAATCGCGTTGGTCTTCAACGTCGGGCTCGAGCATTTTTTCACCGACGCCCGCCATACGATCGCTGTCGCACGCAAAAAAGACCGGCTCGTGTTTGAGGAAAGGTTCGATAGTAAGGAAGTCGTTTATTTCTTTCAATGTCTCGACTTTGGCGCTGCGAACCGCAAGCTCAATGCTTACTATGCGGAGTTTCCCAAGGTTGCCCTGGCTCGCGTTCGCACCCATGAGCATGACGGTGCAGAATTCATCTACGTGCTTTCAGGCACCCTCAGCGTCGTAATCGGCGAGGTAGAGAACGCGCTGCTCAAGGAAGATACGATCTATTTCGATTCAAGTATCCCTCATAGTTATCGGGCGGTTGGGAATGGGCCATGTTCGGCAGTGGTCGTGACGCTCCCATAGCTGAGCGCCAGTGAGAGACCAACCGGGCTGATTGCCTTTGGACCACCTGCTGCGCCGATCGCTCCCACTATTCTGTGGGAGAGGCAAGAGACTCACCTTTCGGCGGTCTGCTTGCCTCTCCAGGTCGCGCTTCAGAAGTGCCGGCCCTTAAGAGGTCCAGCTAGGCTTAATGCTTCGAAGCGGAGCTCGTAAGGGCTGATGCGATCTTACTCCCGTTGGGCGATCCCATTCCGGAGCACGCATCCCAACCGGCAGCAGCTGCATAGTCACCGTTGTTGCCAATGGTGATATCGTTGAACGCCGCCTGATTCTGATACAGCGTCGGGTTGACGTAGCCCATCGACTTGCCAGCCGCCGCGTTGATGCGGGTGATCAGGCCGGCCCACAGCGGAGCCACTGCACTGGTTCCTCCGATTACCGTGCCGCTGCCATCGACCAGCACGTCATATCCGGTGTTCTCGTCGGCATCGCCCGATACATCAGGAACGCCCCGCTTCGTAACGGGTTTGCTTCCCCCGGCGGTCAAGGCTGCGCTGAGTCCTTCCTGATACGGCGGCACCCCAAAGGTGGTACTGATACCGCCTCCCGACGCTCCTCCCTGGGCGCCGTCGTTCCATACCGTCTCACTGGTGATCGCACTGGCCGATGCCTTCACGCTGGTGCCGCCGCATGCGAGTGCGTATGGGCTCGACGCCGGAAAATCGACGTTGTCCGACCCGTCAGTAGCGCCATCGCTTGAGCCATTGTCGCCCGACGCAACGCATACCGTGATACCCATCGCCGCCGCGTCCTGGAACGCCTGGTCGAAGGCCGCCAATGACTGCTGTGTCCACGACGATTCCGGCCCACCCCAGCTAATCGAGATCACCGACGGCTTATTGGTCGTGTCATGAATCGCCGTGGTAACCGCGTCGAGAAATCCCTGATCGGTGTTAGGCGAAAAGTACACTGCGATATGCGCGGCAGGCGCGATCGCCCCTGCTACTTCGATGTCCAGCATCACTTCGCCGTCCGGCCCGTTAGGATCGCCCGTCGGATGGTTCTTGCCGTGGTCCACCGATACCGCTGTGACCTTCGGCTGCGCCACGCCGATCTCCTTGAAATACTTCTTCAAGTCCGCCGGCCGATAACCGCCGCCTAGCTCAATGATACCGATGCATTCGCCCTGGCCATTCCCCGCCGGGAAGTTGTACAACGACGCCAATTGGATCGGCGTGAACGAATTCGAGGTCGCGCGCCATTGAATGTTGCCTTGCAGCCGATTCCTGAAATGAGGCCTCGCCTGTTGACGATCGTCGAGTCCGAAGACCCCCTCGACTTTGTCCTTCAACTGGTCCGGTAGCTTCACCGCACCCGTCCGCCCGCGATACGAGCCGCCTTCGTGTTCGAAGCGCTCGAGCTCAACTCCAAACGCCTGATTGAACTGCGCGACCGTGCCCGCGAGAACTACCGTCCGCCGCGCCGGGCTTTCCTGTACCACGGTGAGGCCTTGCGCCTTCGCAAATTTCTTCACCTCTTCGAGGTCGCCCGCATCGGCGCCGAATTGTTGCGCGAAATCTTCGCGCTTCAGATGTTCCGGCTTATTGCTGGTCTTATGAAGCCCCTTCATTCGCTCATTCAGCGCGTCGCTGGCGCGATGTCGCAGCAGCATCGTGACTTCCAGCCGCTCGGCCGGGTCCGCCTTGCCTACCGCCTGCGCACCTTTGACTGGCTGGCGTTCGCTACCTTTAAGGACGTTGCTTGTCATTGCCTTACCCTCCTTGGATTTCCGCAAAATGCGTTCTCCTTACTCACCTTCAGCAACTCCAATGCCACTGGAAAAGATGAGCGTTTATCGGGTGATCGAATCCGTGCTGTCCGCTAAATGTTGCCAGCTGCCAGCTTTGATTGGCGCTCGCTGCCAACCTTGCATGGCGGCCATCGAGTTATGGCCTGGTCTGGCGGGTGAGTATCTGGGGTTTTCGCGAATGCGGCAGTGAGCGATACTTTTTGTTTCTATACTAGTTCGATGGACTCGTCACTTGGCCGCTTTGACTCGTCCACTTTTTATCGCTTTCAACAGCATATCATAATCGCGCTCGGTTTGTTCCGCATAGTCGGTCGCGAATTTTACTATCGAATCATCAAGCCTGTCGTTCCTTCCCAGGTAGCCCGCGATCATTGCGGGGTCGCCCGTGCGCGCATGCGCCAACGCCAGCGCCCAGCCGCTCGCGTCGGCGAAGTACGAAAGGTCTGCCGGGTCCTCCGCGTTCACCGGCATCGGAATCTTCATGTCGTGTAATTGCCGGATGTAAAACGCTCGGTCCGGTTCCAGCCCCACCGTCCAGCCGAGGAAGATGTCGCTCGCCGCCTGCATCAGCCGCTGGCCATAAACCACTCGTTCGCCATGCGTGGAAAATGCGCTCCGCCCGGCGTAGCGCTCCAGCACCGACGCGCGGGCTTCTTTGATCTGCAAAAACAGCCACGCCCCCTGTGCGTCCTTGAACAGTGCCACCTCGCAGAACGTGCCGACGCTGCCGATGCCCACGACCTTGAGCGCCACATCCAGTAATTCAAACCGATCGAACAGCACTCGATACGGCGCAGCGATCGAATCGCGGTAGCGCTTGAAGGTGGCTGCCGCGCGTCGCAGATAGGCTGCGGTCCGCTGCACCGCCTGATGATAAATCAGCGGTGGGTGGTCCTCGATTCTAGGTCGTTTCCCCGCGATTGCCGTGGGCAGTAAGTCGTTAGGTATCGTCTTTCGCTGCGTCCTTTCGGCGACTCTTATATCGCGCTTGCGCCGGCCGGTACGCGGCGCTTTATCGATCAGCTTCTCGAAGTCGATCTCTTGATACCACACCTCGATCGACGGCATCGTTGCGTACTCGTACAGATGCTCGCGATAGGAACGAACTGCCGCGCGAACTGCGTCCTCCCGATGCCGCGCCGTTGAGCCTGCTGTGCGCCCTGCAACTTCCAGACTCGCGGTCAGGCGCTTGACGTCCCACTCCCACGGCGCCGGAAGCGTTTCGTCGAAATCGTTGATGTCGAATATCAGGTTGCGCTCAGGGGTCGCAAACGCGCCGAAGTTCATGATGTGGCAGTCCCCGCACGCCTGTACGGTCAGCCCGGTGCGCGGCATCTGCGCCAGATCGTAGGCCATTATTGCCGCCGCCCCGCGCAGGAACGCAAACGGCGACTGTCGCATGCGCCCGTAGCGAATCGGCAACAGCTTGGGAATTCGTCCCGCGTCGGACTCGATCAGCAGATCGACCGGGTCGGGCCGCTTTGCCGATGGCGTCCAGCCCGCCTGACTCTTTCGCGCCACCTTCTCGCGCAGCCCGCGACCGGCCCGCAGCCGCTCCTCGATTGGAGCTTGAGTGTTCGTACGCATCAACGGCACTCCACCCCATTCGCATCATAGGTAAGGGTGCCGTCCTCAACAACTGAACCCGGTCTCTCGCCCGCGAGAATCCATCTTCGGCTGCGGCGCTGCCTTCCGTCGGTTCGGGCTGCGGTTTCGCCGGGGTCGCACCAAGGCTTTCTTCCGCACCTGAATCTCGGCGACAGAACGGCGACGCCGCACCAAAGCGCCCGCGAAACTGCGCTGGAAAAGTGGCTTTTGGGCTGACCCCGTCGCCGCTGGCCCCACCATCCCGATGGCCGCGTATTCTGAAATTGATTGATTTAAGCTTTGCCTTGGTTTACAACGCTGATCGAATGTTTGTCAGAATGCTTCTCCACGTGTGAGAGCGGGCGTTTGAGTACGAATGACAAGCGACTCCGATCGTCGCTGATGCAAGCGACGCAGTCGCGTCTAATGAAGGATTATCTTGATGAGAAACGCGCACATCGCAGCCCGGTCTCAGCGCTGCTTGCTGACGATCCTCGGTTTGCTTTTCGTTGGAACGTTGCTATGCGGACGAGCACTCGCCGATACGCTCCCCTGTGATGATTCGAAAAATGAACATCTGCAGCCGGGCAGCGCCACGACCGACCTCGAGGTCACCGGGCCTTGCGAAGTAAAAGCTGGTAACTACACCTATCGAAACGTCAACGTTTACAATCTGACAACCAATCCGGCCAACGGCGGCAGTCTCAACTTCGACGACGCGATTACCGACTTCTACGCCGAATCGATCGTCGTCGAAAAAGACGGCAAGATCATTGCGGGCAGCGCGGCCACCCCGATCGGCACCGCCGGCGGCATCGTTACCATTCATCTTTGGGGCGCTTCAGGAGACCCGGGAGTCCTCTGCAAGACCAACGCCGATTGCGGTGTGCCAACCACCCCTAATATTTGGAATTCCAACCCGCCTCCTCCCATGATGGGTCCTCCGACTCATCCCGCAAGTTGTCAAGAGTCCACCCTTCCAGGCGGGGTCCAAGACTGCTTCTATAAGTACGAAACGTTCGACATGGCGGACGGCACGGCCAAGGCCTATTTCGGACACAAGGTTCTAGCCGTTTCCTACGGCGGTACGTTGCAGCTCTTTGGCAAGGATGGTGCGACCTACAGCGGTCGCGAGGTTGCGAACGCATGTAAGGAAAACACCGCGTCGTGCGCAGGCACCAGTTGGGCCCGCCTCACCGCCTCTTTAAAGCCTGGTGACGCAACTCTCACCATCAACGCCGCAGTTGATTGGCAGGACGGCGACCATTTCGTCGTCACTACCACCGATTTTCTGCCCGGCCATTCCGAAGAGCTGATTGTCAGCGGCACCCCGGTGGTTTCCGGCAACACCACTACCATCAACTTCACCAACGCCGACGGCGTTACGACCGGCGTCAAATGGCCTCACAACGGCGTTCAATACACTTACGGCTCGACGGTCCCGGTGCGGGTCGGCTTGCCCGGCACCACCATTGAGAACCGCGCCTCCGTCGCCTTGCTCTCGCGCAGCATTCGCATCTTTTCTGCCGGCAACTCACCCACCGACCTCTTCACCGAAACGCCCGGCAATTACTTCGGCGGACACACGCTCGTTCGCCAGGGCTTTTTGAGTGTCCAGATCCAGGGCGTCCAGTTCCATCAACTCGGCCAGGGCGGCAGCATCATGCACTATCCCGTGCACTTCCATCTCGCCCGCCGCACTCCGCAGCCCGCGACGCCGTCCGATCCGGCAATCACCTTCGTCAAGGACTGCTCGATTGACGATTCGATGACGCGCTGGATAACGCTGCATGGCACCCAGGGCGTGCTGCTCGCGCGCAACGTCGGCTATAAGTCGATCGGCCACGGCTTTTACCTCGAAGACGGCACCGAAACCGACAACCGGCTCTACTCCAATATCGGTATTTTCGCGCGCGCCGCCGTTGATAACGCGCAAAATCCACGCCAGGTCCCGGGTATCCTCACCGCCACCACCCCGGCAGCCCCGTACGATAATCCGACGGCCTCCGGTTACGACAATTTTCCTTACTACTCGGACGCGAACCATCCCGCCGACTTCTGGATCATGAACGGCGACAATGACTTCGAGTACAACATGGCGGCCGGCGCCGGTACTTGTGGCGCATGCTACTGGTTCGTGCCCGGTGGCATCAGCGGCCCGTCCCAGAACGAAAAATGGTTCGGCTATGCCAGCGAGCAGACCGTCGGCCGCGAAGGCACTACCCCGCTCGAGAAATTCATCGGTAACTCATGCTCCTCGGCGATGAACGCGTTTACCGTCGTCGGTGACACCTCCGCCTGTAATGGCGTTAACAATATCAATCCGCCGGTGGTCAAAAACAGCATCCAAACTTCTCTCCGGATGCTGCCCTCCGATGGCGCCAAGCAGGCCTACTACATCAAGGATAAAAATCTGGTCATCGATCCCTACTACTGGCCTATCGTTAGTGGCGGTGGCCGCCTCGCCACCCGCTGCCCCGACGCGGACAATGGCGTACGCAACGCCGACTGCGGGAGTAATGTTACGGTGCCGATCTGTTCCGACGGCAAACATGGCAACTGCGACGTCACCGTCCTCGACGCCTTCACCACCTCCTTCAATTGGGCCCAGCAGAACTTCGCCGCCATCTGGATGAGGCCGTTCTGGTCGCTCGTGATCAATAGCGCCGTTACCGACGTCCTCAATGGCGGCATTAACTTTGTCACCAGCGGCGATTTCAGCCGGTCCTCGGTCATCACCGGTTTCTGGGCTCTCGCGCGGCATGACGTCCTCGTCGGCAGCACCCAATGGCATAATCCGCAACCCGCGAACGCCACCCTCAGCGACAATCCGCTGACCTCGAATGCCGGTGCGTTCAACCCGTTTGTCAGTAAGACCCTCAACGGTCCCGGCGGCGGTAAACTCGCCGGACTGGTCTGCGCACCCGACCCGAACAGTGGCAGTTACAATTCCTCTTACTGCCTCTCGGCTGACGAAGGGGTCGCCGTCCAGTTGAACAACTTCTCGACCTTCCAGCGCTTCTTCAGCGTCTATGACGGTCCGACCTACCAGGATTCCAATGCCTTCCTGGACATTCAGCCAACTTACCTGACCAGCGATGGCAACGTGCCATCCATGAACAACACCACCCTGTGCCAGCCCAATGCCATGGATGGTAATCCTTGCGTCTTCAAGGGCTTCATGAACAGCGGGCTGCCGGCGATCCTCGCCGACAACAAGAACAACGCCTGCTACTTTCCCAACGCGGCGATCGGATGGAAGCAGCCCAACGGCTTCTACTACGCTCCCGCCTTCCATTCCGCCAACCTCTTCTTCAATAACGTCGGCATTCGCCACTTCGTCACCGAGCCGTTGTTTCTCGATGGCACCTTCGACACCGATGTCGCTGCCACCAAGCAGCAGTACTGTTATTGGGGGACGAATCAGTCTCAGCCCGGTCTTTTCACCGGCTTTACCGATGTCGACCGGGAGACGGTGTTGAATGACGACGACGGCACCTTGACCGGCCTGACCAGCACCGTCGGTGCGCCGGACGTTGCCAAGACCGAGACCATTTCGGTCAACAAGGAGAACTTTTTCGACGCTCCCGTCGAGACCCCCGAATGCGCCTCCGACCTCGCCCTCAATACCAACAGCGACGCCAAGTGCGCGCCGAATACCGCCAAGACCAGTCCCTATGAATACGTCACCGCGGCGCTCTATCCCGAGTGCGCCCTGACCGTGCCGGATTCGAAAGTCGAAGTGCGCGTGTGTGCGGACCAGAACTGGGGCAGCGCCTGCACCACCTCGGCCCCGCAGTCAGGTGGATGTATCGGCGTACCGATCTATCGCCAGTACCTAGTTGACAACGAAATGCCCGGACTGGCGCAGCAAAAGCGCATGATGGGACAGAACACCTTCCAGCGCAGCGCCCTCACCGTCGATCACGGCAGCTACTACATCGACACGACCATCTCGAAGGCTACCCAGGTCGGCCTGAAGGCGCAGAGCGTCAACGTCTTTACCCAGCTGGGGAAGTACGATCTGTTCTTCGTCTATGCCAAGAAGAATACCCAGCAGATGTACAAGATATGGGTGGGCAGCGGCCGCGCCCCCAACCTCGGCACGAGTAACGTCAAGTTCGGCTACGTCAATATCGATACCGCCAAATACAAGTTCCAGGCTAAAGGCGATGGGTCGATGCCGGCCGGGTGGTCGGCCAAATATGTGGATCCCTACCTGGTCTTGAATGTCGATATGAATGGTATCGCCAGCGACTTCGACCTCACCCAGCCTAAGGGCTCGCCGCTGGGCGCAAAGATCTGCCAGCCCTCGACCATGTGCTCGTGGAGTAATAGTTCCAATACTTGTAACTGCAATCCAAGCAGCCCCTACTACAACTTGTGCACGCAGACCAACCCGAGCGGCCAGAACATCTGCAGTTGGTCGGTTAAAGACCTCGACTGTCCGACGCAGGGGTGTCCGGGCCTGCAGATCACGATGCCGGGCGGCTTCGCACCTGACGACGCCGCCGATCACCATCGGCCAACTCCTCAGGCGTTCTCGTTCGACCCGAACTACAACGCCAACTGGAACGTACCCTTTAACCTCGAAGACAGTGCGATCGCCGGCCAGCAATGCACCTATACTAGTCAGCCGCCGCTGACCTGCCCCTAACCCCGGGGCATCGTGGGCCAGCAGAGCACCGCTGCTGACTCTCTCCTAACCTCGAACCGGGGGGCAGTTCCGCTGCCCCCGGGAAGCTACCACGCCTTCCGCGAAGCGAAGAAAAAGCGAAAACAGACGAAAACTCTGTCTGTAGCGGGTGAAAGATTTCAGCGTTGACATCGAGCTGCCGCAGAGACCCTCTCATACAAAAGCGGCGGCCTATGCGGAGAGTATCGAGTCGGGCCAACGCTGGGTCTCGACGGACGACGCGTGAGATGCGCTCCAGTGGTCGAGGCGGCCTACGAGCAAACAACGGCGTATACGGCGAGCAATAGAGTCGAGGCGACGCTGCGTCTCGATAGACGACAGGCGAGTGTGTTCAGAGGGCGAGCCTCAAGGAGGACACGTGAAGTGCGCTCCAGAAGGTTCTGCGGATCGCCCCTTGCTCCACCGGCCTTGTTGGGGCAAAACATCAGCCCCGGACTCTACTCATAGATGCGCCTAAGTTAGGGTGCAGGCCAGGATTAGCCTGCCCGGTGGTCGTCACGTTGCCAAATGGATCGTAAGTATACTGCGTCTGCAGGCTGTTGGATGAATTCACCAGCCCGATCGTCGAGCCCAGCCTGTCATGGAGTGGAACGTAGGTGGTGGTGGTCGTGGTGAAGGCGAGCGTTCAGTGGCACCAAGCCATACAAGAGCGTGCCATGGCTTCGCAGTCTCCTGGTTCCTCTCTGTAGGACGTAAATATTCCTGCGGCGTCTCCAAGTGAGTTACTCCTCTCGCAATCACTCTTCTTCATCTGACAGCGCTCAGTACAAGTTGCAGGACGCATTGAGTCCGCAACTGTTTTATATTTTTCGTCCTCTTTGGCGGCTAGTTCGTCGAGAAGCGCGGGCGTTACTTCTTCCGGGCTTTTTGGGAGCATACCATAATCCATCAAATCCAGAATCCTAGGGTCTAGATGCCCGTCCAGCGATTCGAACAACGCGCGCGCCTTTGCGTCGTCGATTGGCACTCCTCGCCCATTGGCGTATAGGAATGCCAGCCTCAACATCGCAGTCTGCGCGACGCCATTTACTTGACTCATTCTGTCGATGGCCCTCTGGTAATATTGCGCCGCTGCGGGGTAGTCACCGTCTTTCTCTTCGTATACGCCGAGTTTTGTCGTCGCAAGCGCAAGGCTATCCCACATGCCATCGGCGTTTACTTTGTCCATAGAGTTGTTACTTTGCGATCGTGTGATTGCATCAGCCATGATGGAATCACCATTCACATCAATGAGGTTAAATTGACGGGCAGCCTCTAGATAATTGCCGCTTTTTTCAGCGGCGTTGCCGGCCAGGAAGGCGCGCTCTTCCATCCCTCGCAAACCCGGCTCGTGATCTCTCCGGCATTGGCTATACCGATCTCCGAACGGATCTACTTCTCTCGCTTCTATTCCTTTAATAACGCTCAATTTTTCTCGCTCATTTTCTTGGAAGTCGGAGCTGTTATCCGGAATGGATCGTACCAGCGAGGGCAAGCGCCGATCAAAATTTTGTACCGCTGAAAAGTATGCTACCCGCTCAGCCGCGCAGTCTGCGTCAGCTTCTGAAAAGCCGGGCTCCGTTTTGACGTTTGGTGATCCCTGGGTCTGACCGGAGGGTGTTGGAGCGCCGATCCCGCAGGCTTCCGCCAGGATTGCCACGCAAATCAATCCGACAAATGGTCGACGCATGGCAGCCTCCTCGTCCAGATTTTGAAACCCAGCAAGGCTGGGTCGTGCCTTTGTGGCGAAGCGCCGCCAGCCCGGGGTGCAAAGGCGCTTTATTGGGTTAGTCAGCTCTCAGGAGTTCCTGGTGTAAGTGGTGTTAGGGTGCCGTCAGCGCCGATCATCGGCGCGCAGCAGCCGCGAGCGAGTTCGCGTATGGAGTTCCCGAGATTCGGGCTGCGAGAATCGGAGCGTGCTTCCCAGCATTTGACAAACCAGCATTCTCACATCCGATTTCAAAGTTACAGATTGCTAGTCGCATCACATTACGGTCCGATCGCTATGCCGTAGGGTGCATAAAGTGCGGTGTTTGATTCTGTAGCCGTACCCTCAATCGTTGCGGAAGGCGTTGCGTTGCCGTCGCTGCCGGGCGGATAAACGGTGATCGAGCCGAATGTGTCCTCATCCAGATTCGTGACGTAGATGGTCCCACCCGAGTCAAGCGCAACACCAATGGGAAGACCCAAACCAGTGTCGGGTCCTTTGATTGCGGCCTTGGGCGCAACGTTTCCCTCGCTGCCGGCCGCATAAACCAAGATCGTTCCGTCGATTTCCGGGTCTAACGTGGCGACATAGATGTCACCGTTGACGGGGTTCAAAGCAATGCCATATGTCTCAGCGACAATCCCGGTGTTCGACCCTGCGATGACCGCTATTGGCGTAGCTGGACCGTTGCTGCCGGCTGCGTATTCCACCACACTGGGTCCGCCGCCTTCCCCATCCGCCGCCACAAAGATAATTCCGGAGGTCTGATCTACCGCTATGCCTGTCAGTTCGGTAGCAGATGGACTTTTGACGTTGGGATCGTAAATCGTGGCCGTCGGCGTGATATCACCGTTGCTACCAACCGGATACTTGGTGATGCAGCCCAGTCCGGTTGGTCCCCCGGTGAGGTTGGAGACGTATATATTGCCGGCGGCATCCAACGCGATACCAGACGGCCCGCTCAGCCCCGTATCGGGACCCGCTATAGTAGCGGTAGGAGCCACGTTTCCTTTACTGCCGGCTGCATAGACTGTGACGCTGCCGTTGCCGGAATTCCCGCCCGTCTCGTTCGCGACGTAGATATTGCCTTTGGAATCCACGGTAATATCCGAAGGTTCAAAAAGAGAGGGGTTGGATCCGCTGATGTTGATGCTAGGCGCGATGTTGCCGCTCCCGGTAACAGGATAAGCGGTAACCGAATCACCTATATTCAAGCTGGTGTTAGCGTCAAAGTTGGCGACAAAAATAAACTTCCCCGAGGCTGTAATCGCGCCCTTGGCGGAGCCCTTTAGTTTGACGGTTACGTCGGGTTTGCCCTTGGTTGCGTCGCTGCTGATTAAGATCGCGTCGCTGAAGCTGCCCGCACCGGTTGGCTCAAACTCAACGGTCACCGTCTCCGACCCCTTTGATCCGAGCATCGTGGAGCCCGCGCCCGCAATGACACTAAAATCCGAGGTGGCAGGACTGCCCACTGTCACCGATAAGGCCTCAGTGCCCAGGTTGGTAATTGTAAAGCTCTTCTCGGCGGTTGCTGTCTTCGCCAGGTTCAGGTCGGGGAACGACTGGGTGGGAACTGATAGCTTGACCTTTAATTCACTAAACGGCGCGACTGGCTTTATCGCGGGAGAGGTATCCTGAGCGAGGACGGATCGAGCCAGTCCGTTGATGGTGAGAGCCAAACCTACGACGGCAGTAGCTACGCGAGAGATAAGAGTTACGCGGCCCCGGTTCCAAAGCGTTTCTGACATCGCGACGCTCCCACAATTCGGTGGTGAGGATATTCTTGTGCTCAAGGCTCGGACATTTGCCAGTCTGTAGCTTTACCTAACAAAAGTCGGTATCGACTGTCAAAAGTAACATTTACTTATCTTTGACTACGTGAGATTTTCGTTCACGCGGGGCAGCCTATGCGGCGAGTTATCGAGTCGGGGCGATGCTGCGTCTCGATGGACGATGCGTGAGGTGCGCTTCAGACGGGTGAGGTCAAGGACGGGTCGGATCCTGAATGGAGGCGGGCGGCGTGCGTGATGCCCTTGTTACTCAAAGTCTCCCGCATTGAGCAGAGCAAGGGCATCACGGAGAGGACAGTTCTTACCGAGATTAAGGACGCTATGGTGAACCGAAGGTTAGTAACCAGTTAAGTTAGAACTGGTTGATCACACTGATGCCGACATTTTCGAATTTGGACATCTGTTCAAGCACGCCGAAAGCCTGATCCAGCGCGATGGTCTCGGTAACCAGTTGGCGAGGCTGTAGCCGTCCGCGCTCGACCATGTTGAGCAGTGCGGGATAGCGGAAGGACTGGATGGCGAGCGAGCCGGTGAACTGGATTTCCTTGAATACGATCTGATCGATCGGCAGCGCGACTTCGCCCTTTTCGCCCTGAGTGGTGAGGCCGATCTGGATGTGGCGGCCGCGTTTGCGCAGGCTCAAGACGGCATTGCGGCAGGTGACGGCGATGCCGAGCGCATCGACGCTGACGTCGGCGCCGCCGCGCGTCAGGTCCATCACAGCCTTGACCGGATCGGTGTTCTTACCGTTGATGACGTCGCTGGCGCCGGCCTGCCTGGCGAGTTCGAGCTTGCGATCGTCGAGGTCAACGGCAATCACGCGCGCGCCCAGGGCGGAAGCGATCTGGATCGCCGACAAGCCCACCCCGCCACATCCGTAAACGACTACGGTCTCGTCGGCCTTGACCTGGCCTTGATCGAGGATGCCGTGAAAGGCGGTGACGTAACGGCATCCCATGGAAGAGGCCTCGACGAAATCGATCTTGTCGGGCAGCGGAACGCAATTGAAGTCGGCATGGCTGAGCAGGCCGTAACGGGCATAACCGCCCATCCCCGCACCGAGGCAATGGTTGGAATGACCGGTGCGGCAGTCAACGCATACGCCGCATCCCTGGGCGAGCGGGACGACCACGCGGGTGCCGGGCTTGAGGGTCTTTACGTCCTTGCCGACCTCTTCAATCACGCCGGCGAATTCGTGACCGAGGATAGTTGGGAGGCGGGGCTTGAAACCGATCCATCCCCAGTCACCCTGCCATAGGTGCCAGTCGGAGCGGCAGATGCCGCTGCCTTCGACGCGGACGATAGCGCCGTCGGCGGGACATTTGGGTTCGGGCCAGTCGTTTTTGATGACCATCGGCTTGCCGATTTCTTCCAGTACGAGTGCTTTCATGAGTTGGGTACCTCTTTAAATTGGGATCTTTATCTGAGAAGGAAAAATTCCTGAAACCTTACCAAGGTTTCAGACTTCCCATTGGGTAAAAGATTGAAGCATTTTCGCTACTACGATTGCGTTCGGTGAAACATCGTTAACACGGTAAGTAGAGAACCTAGCAAGTCTGGCTCGGCTGGCAAGCTCTACAAAGATCTTTAAATGCACACGTCGCAGAGTCTCGGAGATTAATTTGAGCGCACGTCCAAGTGACGTAGAGTGCAGGGGACTTGATCCTTCCTGGGGGGAGCCTCATGAGCCGACATCCGGGCGCTCGCGAACTGAACCGATTTCGAGCCTGCGGCGGAGCTGCGCTGAGCCGTTGGTGCGCGGCGTGGAGCCGTTGGTGCGCGGCGATGGCGGTGGCGCTAATGTTCGCTGCGATAGTAGTTGTGCCGGCGATCGCGGCGGGCGTGCCGATGGTGACGAAGTTTTCGCCGCGCGGGACAGTGAAAGGAATCCGGCAGGTGACGGTGCGCTTCTCGCAGCCGATGGTTCCGCTCGGCGATCCGCGGGCGTCGGTGACACCGTTCGATATCGACTGCGCGCCCCAAGGGAGCGCGCGATGGATCGACAGCTTCAACTGGTCGTACGACTTCGCGAGCGACCTGCCGGCGGGAATTCGCTGCGTGTTCACGCTGCATAAGGGACTCAAGGCGCTGTCGGGGCAGACGGTCGCGGGCGCGCCGCCGTTCAGATTCGACACGGGAGGGCCGGCGGTGATCGAGGAGCGGCCGTGGTCGGACAGCGACAGTATCGACGAGCAGCAGGCCTTCGTACTGATGCTGGATACGGCGCCGGACCTGGCGTCGATAGCGGATCATGCGAGCTTCAGCGTCGAGGGAGTGGCTGAGACGATCGGCGCGACGGTGATGCAGGGGGCGGATCGGGAGGTGCTGGCGAAGCGCTTCGAGCGCGCGATCGACAAGCGGCCGTTCGTGATCCTGCAGGCGCGGCAGAGCTTTCCGGACGGGGCGGCGGTGACGCTGACGTGGGGCAAGGGAATCCGATCGCAGAGCGGAGTGGCTACGGCAGACGATCAGCAAATCAATTACAAGGTGCGCAAGGCGTTCGCGGTGAAGATCAGATGCGAGCGCGAAAATCCGCAGGCCGGATGTATTCCGCTGACGCCGATCCAGGTGCATTTTACGGCGGAGGTGGCGCGCGCGATCGCGCAGCAGGTGGCGTTGATCGCACCCGACGGGACGCGGATCGCGCCGGTAATCGACGATAGCGGCGGCGATATCCAGGATGTGAAATTTGCGGCGCCGTTTGCGGAATCGGCGACTTATAAGGTTGTGCTGCCGCCGAACTTCACGGACGAGACCGGCCGGTTGCCGATCAACGCGTCGAGCTTTCCCAACCCGGTCGCGACCGGCGAGTTTCCGCCGCTGGCGAAATTCTCTGCGCGCTTCGGAATTATCGAGGCGGCCGATCCGGTGCTGCCGATCACGGTGCGCAACCTCGAAGCGCAGATTCATGGCGGCGAACTCAAGCTGGAAAATCCCGCAATAGACGCAAGTGGAATCAAGGGACTGGTCACGCGGATTTACGCGTCGCTGTGGCGGATGCCGGCGCCGGATGCGAAATCGATCCTCGATTGGCTGAAGCGGGTGGCGGCGGCGAAGCGCAGAAAATCGGTTTTCGGTGACGCCGGGACGAGCGGCGAGAATTCGTTCGAGGTGCCGAAGCCCAACGGGCCCAACGCGTTTGAGGTGATGGGGATTCCGCTGAAAGGTCGCGGGCTGTATATCGTCGAGCTCAAGAGCGAACGGCTCGGGAAGGTGCTGCTGGGGGCGAATCAGCCGATGTATGTGCCGACGGCGGCGCTGGTAACGAACCTCGCGGTGCATTTCAAGCAGGGCAAGGCGAACTCGCTGGTGTGGGTGACGCAACTCGACAATGCGAGTCCGGTGGAGGGCGCGGACGTCACGATCGCGGATTGCCACGGCGACGAAATCTGGCGGGGACGGACCGATTCGCGCGGGATCGCGCTGACGCCGCATCTGGAGGCGTTGGAGAATCCGCCGCGCTGCGACGACAGTAATGACGAGAGCGCGACGGACGACCAGTCGGACCAGGCGGCGCTGAGCGATCTTTCGAGCGGAGTGATGGTCACGGCGCAGAGCGGCGACGATTTCAGCTTTGTGCATTCGAGCTGGAAGAACGGGCTGGAATCGTGGCGGTTCCATCTGCCGACTGACTATTCGTCGAACCCCTACCTGGCGCATACGGTTTTCGATCGCACGCTGCTGCGCGCGGGCGAGACCGTTCATATGAAGCATTTTGCGCGGACGGAAACACTCGACGGCTTCGGGCTGCTGCCAGCGGAAAAACTGCCGGACACGGTATCGATTCGATTCGGCGACACCGATCAGAAGTACGATTTTCCGCTGACGTGGAATGCCGACGGCACGGCGGTGACCGATTGGAATATCCCTAAGGAGGCGAAGCTCGGACAGTACCAGGTGGTGCTGACGCGGAAGGCGGTTAGCGCGACGCCGGCGCCGGACGGCAATACGGATACCGCGAGCGTGGAGGTTCAGTCGGGCACGTTTGAAGTCGAGGAGTTTCGCGTGCCGTTGATGAAGGCGGCGATCAAGATACCGGCGGAGGCGCAGGTGGGCGTGACGGAAATCCCGCTCGATATCAGCGCGGATTATCTGTCAGGGGGCGCGGCCAAGGGGCTGCCGATCGTCTTGCAGAGCCAGATCAACGCCACGATTTTTCCGAGCTTTCAGGACTTCGACGGATTCACGTTCGCCAACGGAGCGGTGAAGGAGGGCGTGCGGAATTCGGAGGACGCCGCGGGCGGCGACAATTCCGGAGAGAATCCGGGGGTGCATCAGCGGACGGATCTGACGCTGGATGACGCCGGCGGCGCGCGGACCTCGATCACGGATATCGCGCTCTCGAAGGTGCCGCAGGAGGTGCGCGCGGAGATCGAGTTTCGCGATCCGAACGGGGAAACGCAGACCGTCGCGAACACCGTGACGATCTGGCCGGGGCGGCTGCTGCCGGGAATCCGTATCGATGACTGGACGTCGGAGCCGGGGATTATTCGCGCGGAGATCGCGGTGGTGGACGACAACGGGAGGCCCGCGGCGCATGTGCCGGTGCAGGCGATCACGCTGAGCCGCAATTACTATAGCTATCGCAAGCGGCTGATCGGGGGGTTCTACGCGTACGAGAATACGGAGGAGGTCAAGCGCGTCGGGCCGCTGTGCAGCGGGGTCACCAACGGGCGCGGAATATTTTTCTGCGAGGGCAAGCCGGGATTCTCGGGCGAGGCGATCGTGCAGGTCGCGGTGACCGACAAGGCTGGGGACACGAGTGTCGCGAACACGTCGGCATATGTGGAGGGCGACACGCGGATGTGGTTTCCGGGGCGCGACGACGATCGCATGGAGGTGGTCGCGGAGCAGCCGGAGTATCAGCCGGGGGCGATCGCGCGGTTCCAGGTGCGGATGCCGTTCAGCGAGGCGACGGCGCTGGTGACGATCGAGCGCGAGGGGATTATCGCGGCGAGCGTGGTTCATCTGAGCGGCAAGAATCCGGTGGTGACGCTGCCGGTGCGCGACTACGCGCCCAACGTGTTCGTTTCGGTACTGGCGGTGCGGGGGAGGGTGGCGGGTATCCAGCCGACGGCGATGGTCGATCTGGGCAAGCCGACATTCAAACTCGGAATCGCGGCGATTCGCGTCGGCTGGCGCGAACATCAGATGAGGGTGACGGTCACGCCGTCGAGCCTGGTGTATCACGTGCGCGAAAAGGCTCGCGTGAAAATCTCGGCGCGCGCGCCCGACGGATCGGCGCCACCGCCGGATAGCAGCGTCACGGTCGCGGCGGTCGATGAAGGATTGCTCGAACTGAAGCCCAACGAGAGCTGGAAGCTGCTGGAAGCGATGATGGATCAGCGGCCGTACCAGGTGGAAACGTCAACCGCGGAGATGCAGGTCGTCGGCCGGCGGCATTATGGGCTCAAGGCGATACCGCCGGGCGGTGGCGGCGGCAAGCGGGTGACGCGCGAGCTGTTCGATACGCTGCTGTTGTGGAAGGCGACGGTGCCGCTCGATGCGAACGGCGACGCCGAAGTCGAGGTGCCGCTCAACGATTCGCTGACGAGTTTCAGGATCGTCGCGATCGCGGCGGCGGGCGATGGTGAGTTCGGGACCGGCGCGGCGACGATCCGATCGACGCAGGATTTGCAGCTATTTTCGGGAGTGTCGCCGATTGCGCGCACGGGCGATACGTTCGCCGCTGAATTCACTATCCGCAATGCTTCGGACCACGCGTTCGAGGCGAACCTGAGCGGAACGGTTGACGGTCTCGCGGCGCAACCGGCGCCGCAGCAGATCAGCCTCGGTCCTGGCGACGGCAAGACGGTGAGCTGGAATATCGCGGTGCCGCAAAACGTGACGGCGCTGAAGTACCGCGTCGATGCGGTGGTGCCGCATGGGCCGTCGGACCATCTGGCGATCACGCAGCAGGTGATCGCAACGGTACCGGTGCGGACGTGGCAGGCGACGCTGGTGCAACTGGACAAGCCGGTGTCGCAGCCGGTCGCGATTCCGGCGGAGGCGATTGTGGGGCAGGGCGGTATCGCGGTGCGGCTGAGCCCGTCACTGACCGCGGGGCTCGGCGGAATCGAGGCGTGGATGCGGGCGTATCCATATGTGTGCATGGAGCAGCGCGTGTCGCGGGCGGTGGCGTTGAAGGACCCGGCGTTGTGGAAGGGGATCGTCGGCGATCTGCCGTCGTACACCGACGCGGACGGGATGCTGAAATACTTTCCGTCGATGCAGGAAGGCAGCGACGTGCTGACGTCGTATGTGCTGGCGATCGCCAATGAATCGGGACTGACGATACCGCCTGATGCGCGGGCCTCGATGGAGTCGGCGCTGACGGATTTCATCGGCGGCAAACTCACGCGCGACGAACCGTTCGCTGTGGCCGACCTGCCGCTGCGGAAGCTGTCGGCGATCGAGGCGCTCTCACGATACGGGAAGGTCACGCCGTCGATGCTGACCAGCCTGCGGATCGAGCCGAATCTGTGGCCGGACTCGGCGGTGATCGACTGGATGAGCACGCTCGAGCGCACGGCGGCGATCCCGAAGCACGACGATCGCCTGGACGAGGCGCAGCGCATTCTCCAGGCGCGGCTGAATGTGCAGGGGACGGCGATGCATCTGGCGAGCGACCCGCGCAACGACTTGTGGTGGCTGATGGTCTCGCCTGCGAGCAACATGGTGCGGCTGACGCTGGCGCTGACGGACGCGAATCTGTGGCATGACGACGTGCCGAAGATCATGCAGGGGGCCTTGGCGCTGCAGCAGCGCGGCGCTTGGGAGGGAACGATTACGAACGCCTGGGGGGTGCTCGCGATCGAGAAATTCGCGGCGGCGTTCGAAGCGTCACGGGTGGCGGGAGTCACGACGGCGGCGCTTGGCGCGACGATCGACAAACTCGATTGGGCGCACGACCCTAACGGAGGCTCATTCGATTTTGCATGGCCGCCCGCGCAGAGCGATCTGACAACCTCGCACGCAGGCTCTGGAAGCCCATGGGCGGAGTTACGGGCGAGTGCGGCGATTCCGTTGAAGGCGCCATTTTCCAGCGGCTACACGATTGAGAAGACGCTAACGCCGGTTGACAGCGCGCATCAAGGGGGGTGGAAACAGGGCGACCTGGTGCGGGTGCATCTCAAGATCGACGCGCAGACGGACATGACGTGGGTGGTGGTTGACGATCCGATTCCGGCAGGGGCGTCGCATCTTGGGATCGGGCTTGGGCGCGAATCGCAAATCGCTACGGCGGGCGAGAACGAGAACAATCAGGGCTGGGTGTGGCCGTCATATACGGAGCGCGCGTTCAGCGGGTTTCGCGCGTATTACGATTACGTGCCGAAGGGTACGTTCGAGATCGAGTACACGATCCGGCTGAATCAGATCGGGACGTTCGAGCTTCCGCCGACGCATGTCGAAGCGCTCTATGAGCCTGAGATGCTGGGCGAATTGCCTAATGCTCCGTTTACGGTGACGCCGTAATGCGACGCTACGGCATAGCGGCGGGAGCTGCGATAACTCTGGCGCTGTTGGTTGGATGGATCGTCAGTGCGCCGCAAGCGCCGCCGTCATTCGACGAAGTGAGGGCACAATGGCGCCCGTCGGATACGCTGTTACTGGATCGCAACGGCGATCCGCTTTACGAACGGCGCATCGATGTTGATGGCCGGCGGCTCGCGTGGACGGCGCTGGATGAAATCTCACCGGCGCTGGAGCGTGCGGTAATCGCGTCCGAGGATCGCCGCTTCCATGATCATTACGGGGTCGATCTGTATGCGATTGCGGGCGCATTACTGCGCGGCGCAACCAGCGGTCATCCGCGCGGGAGCAGCACGATCACGATGCAGCTCGCGGCGCTGATCGATCCTTCGATCGGGCGTGGGGGTCATCGGCGAACGATCGCGCAGAAGTTTCGGCAGATGCGAGCGGCGATCGCGCTCGAGCGGCGCTGGACGAAGGCGCAGATTCTTGAAGCCTACCTGAACCTGGTCACGTGGCGCGGCGAGCTTGAAGGAGTGGGAGCCGCCGCGCGCGTGATGTTCGCGAAAGCACCGCATGGAGTGACGGCGGGCGAGGCCGCGGTGATGGCGGCGTTGCTGCGCGCGCCGAATGCGCAGCGCGATGCAGTGGTGCGGCGTGCGGTAGCGCTGAGCCTGGCGATGGGAGCCGACGGGCCGTCGCGCGATGAGATCGATAGTGCGGCCGCGAGCGCATTCGGTCATCACGGGAGCGAATTTGCGCGGGCGAATCTCGCGCCTCATCTGGCCGAGCGCATGCTGACCGCGTCGCGAGTGGCGGTGCGATGCACGCTGGATCGGGATCTCCAACGGGTGGCGATCCAATCGCTCGAGGACCACGTTGCGGAGGTCAGTGATCGCGGCGTCAACGACGGGGCGGTGCTGGCGGTCGATAATGCGACGGGCGAAGTATGGGCGTACGTGGGCGGCGCGGGTGAGATTTCCGGCGCGGCGTGGGTGGACGGCGTGCGCGCCTCGCGGCAGCCGGGATCGGCGCTGAAGCCGTTTCTCTATGCGCTGGCGATCGATCGACATCTGTTGACGGCGGCGTCGATCGTGGAGGACACGCCGCTCGAAGTACCGGAGGAGCGCGGGTTGTATCGGCCGCTCGATTACGACCGCCAGTTTCGCGGCATGGTATCGATGCGCACGGCGCTGGCAGCCTCGCTCAACGTTCCGGCGGTGCGTACGGCGGAACTGGTCGGAGTGGAAGCCTTCACGTCTCATCTGCGGGGGCTGGGCGTGAGCGGCGTAGTTGAGGATGGGGATTTTTACGGCGCGGCGATCGCGCTGGGCTCGGTTGACGTTACGTTGTGGGACCTGGTCGGCGCGTACCGGGCGTTGGCGAATGGCGGCGTATGGTCGCCGCTCAGAGTCATCAGCGGGCCGAGCGGGAAGAATGAAACGCGGCGAATCTATTCGCCGGGGGCGGCGTTCATTGTTTCCGATGTACTTGCCGATCGCGCGAGCCGCAGCGAAACCTTCGGACTGGAGAACAGCCTCGCGACGCGGTTTTGGAGCGCGGTGAAGACGGGCACGAGCAAGGACATGCGCGACAACTGGTGCGTGGGCTATACCGATCGCTTCACGGTGGGCGTGTGGGTAGGGAACGTGACCGGCGCGCCGATGCGCGACGTCACCGGTATCACAGGCGCGGCGCCGGTGTGGCTGGACGTGATGAATTACCTGCATGAGCGCTATGGCAGCGGCGCGCCGCAAGCGCCCGCCGGGGTGGTCGCGCGGCGAGTTTCGTTTCCTCAGTCAGTGGAAGCCGACCGCAAGGAGTGGTTCATACGCGACACCGAACCAGCGTCCAGCATGGCCGTACTGAATGAAAACAAGCCGCAAATCGAAGCGCCGGCGGAAGGATCGATTATCGCGATCGATCCGGATATTCCGAGCGGCCTGCAGCGCGTGAGCTTCAAGGCCGGCAATGGCGCCGCTGGAGCGATATGGATCCTCGACGGGCGCGAACGCTGCGCCGCGTCGTCGCCGTGCATGTGGCAGCCGGTAGCGGGGACGCACACGCTCGCATTGGTAAGGGCCTCAGGCGGCACTATCGATCAAGTTACCTTCAAAGTTCGCGGCCAATCCGGGCAATGAGGACGTTGAGAGTGTTGACCTGCGCCGATTTGTAGCATCCCACCTATAAAGAGATTCCCGATCACTGGCTCGGCGCGAATGCGATGAGCATGGTTGATGGGCAATTGAGCCAGGCGCGGCTGCGCGCCTATTCAATCCCGGTCGCCATGCGGTCGGAACTTGCAGGAAAGGTCCAGACGAACAGGCCGTTTGCTACCGCAAAAGGCAGCAGCGAGAGACGGCCAGTTATGAGGCATGGCGCACAATCAGTCATTAGCGCTGATGGTGGGAGATCGCGTAGTCCGGATATGGGGCAAGCACGGGGTAATATTCCCGTGGCTCCAGGAACTTCGAGCGGATTCAGGAAATGACGCCGCGCATGCATGGCGCCTCATGCAGCGATTCAATACCAGATAGTGGAAACCGCGACTTAGCATAGCAAGCGCAGTGCGGCGATCGTGACGAGCCATCAGGCGGGTTTCCGCCGGCTTGGAACTGGAATTGCACTTACCTAGCAGCGAAGTCTAAACGTGTACCCGAAAAGGGGAAAGCACCATGAAACGAGCTGCAATGTTACTGTCGGGCGCCGCGCTGGCGTTCTCATTGGCGAGTGCCGGGCCGGCGCGCGCGGTGACGCCGCCGAACGGCGCGGTGCAGGGCACCTGGGCGTTCGGATCGTACGTAGCCGAAGATGACGAGAATGTTGCCAACGGGACACTCACCTTCGATGGAGATGGCGGCGTCACCGGGGTTCTGAACTATTTTACTGACGGTATTTACTGCACCGGCATGACCATGAGCGGCACTTACGTGGTCAACCCGGGCAAGCTGAGCGGCAGAGCCTCGATGACGGTCGCGTCGGTGAATAACGCCGCTTGTGACAATGCCGGGGACGGCGACACTCTGAGCATGGACTTTTACCTGTCCAACGGCCTCAAGACCCTCAGCTATGTTGAAACCGATCCCGATGCGGTGGGCTTCCTGCCGTATGATTTCGACGATGGGGTGCTGGCCGGCCCGGCGACGCACTTCTAGGCGTCTGGCGGAGACAGAAGCTGGAAGGCTCGAAGATTAACGCATTAACAGAAAGACTCAGGAAGTATTGTCATGAAGAAAACTACAATGATTGCGTCGATCGCGCTGATGGCGGGCGCCTTTGGCGGCATCAAGTCCGCGCCAGCCCAGGCCGCGCCATCCGAGCCCGCGCAACCGGTGACCTATACCGCGCTCAAAGGCAACTATGGATTTACCTCGCTCTCGAGCAGCGATGGGGAGTACCCAGCGGCAGGGACACTGACCTTCGATGGCAAGGGCCACGTCACCGGCGTCATGAGCGCGTCTGCTGATGACACCGTCTGCTCGGGCATGACCCTCGTGGGTACCTACTCGGTAAATCCGGGGCTGGCGAGCGGCTCCGCCACACTAGCACTGACCTCGGTGAATACGGCTAACTGCGGCCTCACGGGCAATGGCGAGACGCTGCCGGTGGCCCTTACGATTGCCGCCGGCGGAAATACCATCTACCTTGCGGAGATGGATTCTTATACTTTAGGCTTTTATTCGGTCACGTTCGGGCCATTTGGCGCTGTCGCGACTCATTACTAGGATAAATGCACTCACAGGATTTGCCGCGGGCGTCAGCGCAATGGCGCTGACGCCCGCCGCCCATGACGGAACTTAGCTCAGGGCCGGGTGGGCATCTCAACCGCACCGACCGCATAGGCGACCGCGGCAGATGAGGTAAGCAGGTCGGCGGTGCTTTGGATCATGGTATAGCGTGCACCGGCGAGGTCCCGTTCGGCGGTAAGCAGGTCAACGATGGTGACAAGGCCCTGGCGATAGGTATCGAGGTTCGCGGCATAGGCCTCCTGCGAGGCGGCCAGCAAGGCCTGCGCGTAGTCATACTTCTTCTGCGAAGCCTGGAATTCATAGTAAGCGCGCCACACGTCGGCGATGGCGCTGACCTCGCTGGATCTGAGTGCCGCGCCGGCCTCGGCTTGCTGGGCTTCAGCCTGACGAACCGTGTTCAGCCGCGAAAAGCCGGTGAAGATGTCCCACTTAAGTGTGAGCAAAGCGCCATACTGCGGTTGACTGGAACTCTGTGTGAAAGGTGAGTCAACGGTGTAACCCCACGACTGGTTGCCGTAGTAGCCATCGACGCCGACAGTCGGCATAAACTCAGCCTTGGCGCGGGCGACACTCGCCTCGGTGGCGCGCACGGTCGCGGCCTGCGCCGCTAGGTCAGGCCGCAGGCGGACGGCAGAATCGATCAGAGCGTCCACTTCGCTGCCCAGCGTGCGCGGCACCGATTGCTGGTCGAGGCTCTCGACGTCGAGGGCATCGTTGGCCGCTACTCCGGCCGCGACGGCGAGGTTGGCCTGGGCCTCACGCACCATCAGGCGCGCGTTGGCTAGATCGTACTCCGATTGCGCCACGCCCTGGCGTGACAGTAGCAGCGCCGGCTCGGTCGCAAGGCCGAGGTTCACGCGCTGCGCGACCGCCTCGTCGTCGGTCTTCGCAAGGTCGAAATTGCGCTCCGCGGCAATCACGGATGCCTTCGCCGCGGCCAGGGCATAGAAGCCTCGCTGCACGTTGAACACGACGTCCTGCAAGGCGCGGTTGAAGCCGAAGTTTGCCGCCGCGAGCTGCTGGCGAGCTGCCTCAGCGGAGGCGCTGCGCCGGCCGAAGTCGAGCAAGGTGTAAGTGAGCACCGCCATAGGAGTTATCTGCCACTGCCGCAGGACGGCCGTGTTGGTCGGTAGCTCGAAGAGTGTTCGCGAGTACCCGCCCGAGGCCTCAGCACTGATCACCGGATAAAAGGGCGCCTTGGAGATGCCATAGTTTGCGGCGGCGACACGAGCGGCCTCCCATATGCGACGGGTGTCGGGATTGTTGGTGAGCGCGAGGTCGATCAACGCCGGCATATCGTAAGGGCCATTTTGCTGCACCGACGCCGCGGGTGCGGTCTCCACTTCGAAGGACTGCGGCGAGGGACCGTAACCGCCGATAACCGAGGTGCGTGGCGGCTGCCATTCGCGATCGACGGCGGGAGGCGCGTAGCGGTCGGGAGTCAGCTCGGGCTGTTCGGCGACAGAGCCGCATCCAGCGAGTGTCGATGCGAGCGCGAACATCGCGTACGCAATAGCCCGAGAAGCACAGCACCCGGTCGGCCGGTAGCGAACTCGTGACGTCCCTGAAGCGCGTCTCGCGCGATGGAATCCGATGTCGGTTGGCATAGTGGCTCCCGATTTTACCCGCGATGAGCGGCAAGGGCACGGCATCTCAATTGACGAGGTCAACAGGAATGGGTAGTCAAATTGCCGTCTTTCCAGAGATCGAATCAGGCGGGTACAATCGTCGCCATGCGGGAGAGATCGATGGTGTCGGACCGGCTGCCGTTTCTGGTGATAGGACTGATCGCAATCCCCGGCTGCGATCCGATCGTCAATATCGCGGGGGCGAATTTTCCGGCGTGGCTGCTATGCGCAATTGGCGGCGCAACCCTCGCGGCGCTGTTCCGGCCGGTGTTCGTGTTGACGCGGATCGAAGCGTATTTGTGGCCAGTCGCAATCGTGTATGGCTGCCTGGGGTTTGTGCTGGCGTGCATATTATATCTCACCTTTTTTGGCCGGGTCTGACGTCGTTGCTCGCGTCGCGCGATGGCTGACACCACTCTACTTGGAAGACCGCCGCTCTGGTTCGCAGGGCGACTGCTGAGCGCGATAATAATCGTTCTGGCGGCCGTCTTCGGAGTATTGCTCGCGCGCCAATATTACAGATACCCGCGGACCGATGACGCCTATGTGCGCGCCAACATCGTGGGAGTTGCGCCGCACGTCAGCGGTCCGATCATCAAGCTGCCAGTTGTGGATAACCAGCACGTAAGGCAAGGCGAGCTGTTGTTTATTGTTGACCCGCGGCCCTACCAGGCTGTCCTCGACAACGCCGTCGCCAAGCTCCAGTTGACCGATCTCGATATCAAGGCGTACGGCGACGCGATCCGTGCCGCCGGTTCCGAGCAACAGCGGCGCGCGGCGAGCCTCGCGTACGCCAAGCAGTACCTGGCGCGAATCGAGCCCCTGTTGCCGAAGCACTTTGTCACCGCCAACGATGTGTTTGACGCGCGCAGCCGGGTTGATTCCGAAGCGGCAGGCGTCGAGAGCGCGCGCGCCGACGTCCTACGTTCGCAAAACCAGCTCGGCCAGCTTGGCGATATCAACGCGCGGCGCAAGGCCGCCGAGGCCGACGTCGAAAACGCGCGGCTCAATGTGGGCTACTGCTACGTGCGCGCGCCGTTCGATGGCCTGGTGACCAATCTCAATATCGCTGTTGGCCAGTACGCGAACGAGGGCCGTGACGTCCTCAGCCTGGTCGATAACCGCACCTGGTACGTGATCGCGAACTTCCGCGAAGAATTTCTCGGCAATATCCGTCCTGGGATGCCTGCAGAAGTCTATTTGCTGAGCTATCCGAACCATCGCTTTCACGGACGGGTGCAGGGGCTGGGATGGGCGCTTTACCAGCAGAACGGGGCGACGACCGAGGGCCTGCCCGACATCGAGGCGACGCTCAACTGGGTGCGCCTGTCGCAGCGCTTCCCGGTGCGGATCACGCTTGAGGATCCCGACCCGGATCATCCGTTCCGCATGGGTCTGACGTCGGTCGTTACGATTCAAGGTTCGCGTTGAGCGCCACGCCGTCGATCGCTTACGCACGCACTATCGATGTTCCTGCGGCGATGCGCCGGCGTACGAACTGGCTCGATTCGTTCGCCGCGCTGTTGGTTGAAGAGCTGACGCCGAGTCCTCGAAGATTGAAGCTTACGCTGCGGATGGCGCTGATCGGGACGGTGGGCGCGGCGTTGGTGACGAGCTGCCACGTGGACAATCAGCTGGGGACTTACCTGGTATGGATCATTGTCGGGCCGGTCGCGATGATGTCACTCCGCAAGGCCGTGACGAGTCTCGCGATTCTGACTCCGGTGCTGGTCGCCTCCGTACCGTTGGCGGGAATACTGGTCGAAACTCCGTGGTTGATGCTGGCGTTTCTTTTCACGTTCACCACCATCATCACCTATCTCAGCGTCAAGCTGAACCTGGGCGCGCTCGGCCTGATAATCCAGGTGGTAGTGCTCGACACCCTCTATGGCGCAGTCTTCGCGCCCGACGATTTCGGCTGGAGCGTAGCCGGCCTGTTCGGCGGATGTGTCATCGCATTCCTTCTCATCTCGCTCTTTGACGTCTGGATATGGCCCGATCCGGCGGAGAAGATCTTGCCCGAAATGATCGCGGCGAGCGTCGCACGTAATCGGACGCGCTTCGTCAGCGTCACCAGCTATTACCTCGGTGATCACGCTGGCAAGCGCCCGTCCGAACCACCCTTCACCTCCGGTATGCCGGCACAGATCGCGCTGCTGGAACGCGCTCGCGCCGAGGGCGTGCCGGCTGATCGGCGAGCGATTCTGCTGGCGGCGATTTCGCGCGAGGAACGCCTGCACATTCAGATTGACCGGCTGACAGTGGCGGCGCGGGAAGATGTACCGGGCGAGATGCGCAGGCTGTTTCAGCCTGAGAGCGAAGTGGCAGTGGCTGCAATTGCCGCCGCACTCGACGAACTTGAGCGGGAGGTTCTCACTGATATCCGCACCGGCCCGGACAATCCACCGTCGCCCGCAGCCGTGCGAGCGCGCGCGGCGCTGGACGCGCTGGACGCTCGCATGATCGAGTTGCGACCGACGTACATCGGCCGATTGAGCGTTGCCGAGGGCGCCAACTTCGGCGCATTCACTGAGAGCTTGCACGCGATGGTCCGCCTGATCGAGCGGCCGCTCGATAGGCCCCCGGCCACAGTCGCGTCGATGACTCCGGCCGATGCTACACCCGCGCTTTTGCAGAAACCCGATCCGGCGTTGAGCCGTTATGCTGCGAAGGTGGGGCTGTGCGTGATCGTCGGTTATGTTGTAGGTCTCACCACTCAGCAGCCCGGACTTACGACTATCCTGACCACTGTCGTCATAACCGCGCTCCCGACCTATGGAGCCTCGCTGCGCAAGATGATTCTGCGCGTGGTTGGCGCGATCATCGGGGGGATAATCACTCTCGTCGCTATCGTGATCGTCACGCCCAATTTCAGCACGCTGCCTTCGTACCTGCTGGTGACCTTTATCGTCTTGCTGGTTTCGGCATACGCGTCGCTCGCCAGCGGCCGCATCGCCTATGCGGGGAAGCAGATCGCGACGACGTTCCTGCTGGTGTTCGCTGGCCTGAGTCCCTCGGCCAACGTGTACGGGCCGCTGTGGCGTATCTGGGGAACCCTTCTGGGTACGTTCGTCGTGATGATCGTGTTTATCCTGCTGTGGCCCGAGTATGCGGGCAATTCGCTGCTGCCGCGTCTGCGCAAGGTTATTGGCGACGCCTTGGCGCTCGCGCCCGGGGGCCGGCCGGCCGCTCTCACGAGCGACGAGATCAATGCGCTCAACACCGAAAGCATGCATCTGTTAAGCGAGATCCTCGAGGTCGCGGAAGATGCGCGCATCGAAGGGCGGAGCAGCTCGATCGATCATGAGGCGCTGGTACAAGCCTCCGGCACACTCAGAAGAATAGCCAATCGATTTGCGGGACTCGCGGCCGAGCGCATCACGGCGCCGTTGCCGCGACTCGACGATCCTACCCAGGCGGCGCACGATGCAATCTTCGATGCGCTGCGCAGCCGGTTGGAGTCGTGGCTCGCTTTCTACGAGAGTAAGGATTGTCTCAATCGGGACGCGGCGATAGCGGTGGTAGCACGGCATTCAGCCACCGATATCGCGCAGCCGCGGGAAGCACTCAGCGCTGAACTCGAAGCTGACGGCTTCGCGCGAATCTCATCGTGGAGCCTCGACCAACGGCGGCAGATACTCGCCGAATTGCAATCACTCCAAAGGCTGGAATTCCTGATGGGCGAACTCGACGACTACCTATCGAGAGTGCCAGGCCGTGCGAAGTTGGCTGCTTAAGCTTTAAGATCCGTTCCTGCTGCAGCGAAGGCGACCCTTCCCTGAGAAGGAAGAGGAAGGGGTGCCAGGACACTTATTCAAGAATGAATCCTTCGTAACCGTTGGCAGCAACTTCCGCTAACTTCAGACGGTAATTGGGAGCCGAGTTCGCATAGAGGAGGAAGGCGCGTTTTTTGCCCGGGATATTGGCGCCGACAAACCACGAGTTACCCTTCATGATGAACGAGTCTTCGACCAGCGAATTGGAGTGATCAACCCAGGCATCTTCCGATTCGACAGTCGGTGCGATGCGCTCATATCCGTTCTTGTGCACGTAGCCGATCGTGTCGGAAATCCATTCCACAACCATCTCGGAACATCGCGGTATGTTGCAGAACGAGGCAGCGTTGGCGATGAAGAAATTCGGAAAGCCCGCGGTCAGAAGCCCAAGGTAGCTGCGCGGTCCGTCGGCCCACTTTTCCTTGAGCGACTGGCCGCCCTCGCCGCGGATATCGATCCTGGTCAATGAGCCGGTCACGGCGTCGAAACCGGTGGCGAGAATGATGATGTCGAACTCGTACTCGGCGTCACTGGTCTTGATACCCTTTGGGGTGAAACGTTCGATCGGGGTTTCCTTGATGCTGACGAGCTTGACGTTGGGCCGGTTGAACTGTTCGTAGTATCCGCTCTCGAGGGGGACGCGCTTCGCACCGAACGGATAATCCGTAGGCACGAGCAGTTTCGCGACGGCAGGATCGTTGATGCGCGCGCGAATCTTGTTGCGGACGAATTCGGCGTAAATCTCGTTGGCCTTGGGATCGGTCATGATGTCGCGGAAATTACCGAGCCATTTGCCGAAGCCGGGCTCGGCCCACAACTTTTCGAACATCGCCAGGCGCTCTTCCTCGGAGACCTCGAAGACCGAACGCGGGTCGAAGTCGTGGATGAATGCGGCGGTGGTTTCGTTACACTTCTTGAAGATTTCCGGGTAGCTCGCCTTGATCTTCGCCTGGGTCTCCGCGTCAATCTCGGAGTTGCGCAATGGTGAGCAATAATTCGGCGTGCGCTGGAAAACGGTTAGCTGGCCGCATTCCTTGGCGATTTCCGTGATCAGCTGGACGGCGGTAGCGCCGGTGCCGATGACGGCGACGCGCTTACCAGTGAAATCCACCTTCTCCTTGGGCCAGCGGCCGGTGTGGAACCGGGTGCCCTTGAAGGTTTCGAAACCGGGAATTTCGGGCAGGAAGTGCGCGGACAGGATGCCGACCGCAGCGACCAGGAATTGCGTACGGACGTGGCGGCCGTCCTCGAACTTGACGTCCCAACGGTTGTCGTCCTCGTTATAGATGGCGGAGGCGACGCGGGAGTTGAGCTGGATGTCGCGGCGCAGGTCGAACTTGTCGGCGACGTAATTGAGGTAGCGCTCGTTTTCCGGTTGCCCGGAGAAATGTTCCTTCCAGTCCCATTCCTGGAGCAATTCCTCGGAGAAGGAATAGCCGTAAGTGTAGCTCTCAGAGTCGAAGCGCGCGCCCGGATAGCGGTTCCAATACCAGGTGCCACCTACGCCACTGCCGTCGTCAAAGAGGCGTACCGAGATGCCGAGTTGCCGCAGGCGGTGGAGCTCATACAGGCCGGTAACGCCTGCACCGATGATAACGGCGTCATACTGTTCGAGTGGCGCCGCAGTGGCGGTTGGCGTGGACTGAGGAGAGGTTGCCATAGCTTTATTCCTTCAGGCGCTGGTCTTTTAAAAAAGACGGAGAAGGCAGGCGCCCTCTCCGTCCCGGCGGTGAAAAACATACACTGCGAGCTACAATTCGCGATCGAGCTTATTGAAGCATGAATCCTTCGTAGCCATTAGCCGCCACCTCGAGCACCTTCTTGCGGTAATTTGGAGCGGTGTTGGCGTAAAGGAGGAGGACCGGCTTCTTGCCCGGGATATTGGAACCCATAAACCAGGACTTCGCCCCGCTCAGGAAGGTGTGACTGGCCAACTCGGCGGCGTGCTCGATCCATGCCTGCTCGGCTTCTGGAGTGGGCGCAATTCGGGAGTACCCCTTCTCGCGCATATGGCGGATGCAATCGGCAATCCATTCCACGAGCATCTCAGCGCAGACCGGGTAATTGCAGAACGCGGAGTTGGTAGCGATGAAGAAATTTGGGAAGCCCACCGTTTGCACACCCAGGTAAGTGCGCGGTCCGTCGGCCCAGGTGTCCTTAAAGGTGCGGCCATCTTCACCGCGGATATCGATGCGGGTTAGTGCGCCGCTGACGGCGTCGAAGCCGGTGGCCCAGATGATGATGTCGAACTCGTATTCCTTCTCGCTGGTCTTGATGCCCTTGGGCGTGATCCGTTCGATGGGAGTCGCGCGGACGTCAACCAGCTTGACGTTGTCGCGGTTGAACTGCTCGTAGTAGCCGCTCTCGAGCGGGATGCGCTTGGAGCCGAAGGGGTGATCCTTGGGCACGAGCATCTCGGCGACGACAGGGTCCTTGACGCGTTCGCGGATTTTGCCGCGGACAAACTCGGCGAAATCCTCGTTGGCGTCGAGGTCGGTCATGATGTCGCGGAAATTGGCGAGCCACTTGGAGAACCCGGGCATCGCCCAGAGCTTCTCGTAGAGGGCGAGGCGTTCTTCGCGGGGAACCGACAGGGCCGGGCGCGGATCGAAATCGTACATGAAGCCGGCGGGGGTTTCGCGAATCGTTTTGTGGATGGTGTCGTAGTTTTCCTTGAAGCGGCGCTGGGTCTCGGGGGCAACGGGGCCGTTGCGCAACGGCGCACAGTAATTCGGGGTGCGCTGGAAGACGGTGAGCTGGCCGCATTCCTTGGCGATTTCGGTGATGAGCTGGACGCCGGTAGGGCCGGTGCCGATGACGGCGACGCGCTTGCCGGTGAAGTCCACCTTTTCCTTGGGCCATTTGCCGGTGTGATAGGTAGTGCCCTTGAAGCTATCGACGCCCTCGAACGGGGGAGTGAAATGCGCAGACAGGATGCCGACGGCGCCGATCAGGAATTGGGCACGGGCACGCTGGCCGTTGTTGATGACGACTTCCCACTGATCGGCCTCCTTGTCGTAGATTGCCGAGGTGACGCGGGAATTGAGCTGAATGTCACCGCGCAGATCAAATTTGTCGGCGACGTAATTCAGGTAGCGCTCGTTTTCCGGCTGTCCCGAATAGTGCTCCTTCCAGTCCCATTCCTGGAGGAGTTCCTTGGAGAACGAGTAGCCGTAGGTTTCGCTCTCGGAGTCGAAGCGGCAGCCGGGGTAGCGGTTCCAGTACCAGGTGCCGCCGACGCCGCTGCCGTCCTCGAAGAGGCGGACCGAAATTCCGAGCTGGCGGAGCCGGTGGAGTTGATACAAGCCGGTAACGCCGGCGCCGATGATAATGGCGTCATACTGTTCGACCGGCCCCGCACTTGTGGTGGGGGTGGAGGACTGTGGAGAAGTTGCCATTTTTACCTCGTTAGTGAATCCGCATTTACTTGAAGTATATGGCACTGAACGCGTCGAATGTCGAGAATTCCGAGGGTGCCCCGATTAAGAGGCGGAACCGATCGGGCGGAAAATCGTTAAAATGAAACGGCGTGGGGTAAGCGACGCCCGTGGTCAGAGTCAACGGCGGCCGAAACCGGCGACGTTGATTGATTCGGCCGATGCCCCCGGCTGCTGACGCCCGCGCCGTGGAGAGGGCAGCTTTTTTCCAACCCGGGCGGCGCGTTCGACCAGCACCTCGGCGTGATGGCGCAGCAGGCGCCCGGCAGCTTTGGTGTCGCCGTGGGCCACGGCGTCGGCGATTTCAAGATGCTCTTCGGCAACCGCGATCATGTCCCCGGAGGTGCGCGAGGCGCGGATGCGAGCACCGACGGTGAAACCGAGCGACTCCCAGGTCTGGCGCAGTACGGTGTTGCCGGCGGCGTCGATAATCATCTGGTGGAAGCGAACGTTGTGATGGAGATAGCGGACGACGTCGCCGCGGTGGGCCGCGGCCATGGCAGCGCCGGCCTCGGCGCGCAACTCCTTGATTTGGCCGCGCAGGGCGGCGGCGCCGAGCTGCATCGCCAACTCCTCGAGGACCGCGCGAACCTGGTAGGCCTCGCGGCATTCGCGTTCGCCGATCTGACGCACACGCGTTCCGCGGTAGGGGGCCGTTTCAACGAAGCGCGCCGCTTCGAGGGAGCAGAAGGCCTCGCGCACCGGGGCCTGGCTGATATTGAGCTCGCGCGCGATCTGCATCTCGACGAGGCGGGTGCCGGGGGCATAAGTGCCGTCGATGATGCGTTCCATCAGAATCTGATGGACGCGGTCGGCGAGGGACGCCCGGGCGATATCGACGGGTTTCGCTTTCACTCTTGACTGCAATCTATCGATTATCGATAATCGATGCTTGTTGTCAAGCGGATTATTACCGTCAGATTGCGTTCGCCTTTGGCCAAAAGAAAAGGTTGGGGAACGCCGTTTTTCAAGAGACGCGGAACTCCGGGGCGGGCATGAATTATGCTCGCCTTTCCCAGTAAGCTAGGAGCAAGCCAGCGACCCGGGACCGACTGTCCACCGGGTGCCGGCGGTGTGTAAGAGATTAGACGATCATGATGTGGCTGGTTCGACTCGCGCTGCGCCGCCCGTTGTCGGTGGCGGTCATGGCCTTGCTGATGCTGGTCCTCGGCACGTTATCGTTCGAGCTGATGAACGTGGACATTTTCCCGGCCATCGATATCCCGGTGGTGATGGTGGTGTGGAACTACCCGGGGCTATCGGCGATTGATATGGAGCGCCGGCTGGTGATCATCAGCGAGCGCGCCTACTCGACGACGGTTGACGGGATCGAACATATCGAGTCGGAATCGCTGACCGGAATCGGGTTGTTGAAGATTTACTTCCAGCCCGGGTCGGATATCGGCGGGGCGATCGCGCAGATCAACGCTGTTTCGGAGACCATCCTGCGGCAGGCGCCGCTGGGGACGACGCCACCGCAGATCATCTCGTATAACGCCGCGAACGTCCCGGTCGCACAACTGAACATCTTCAGCGACACGTTGTCGGGGCAGCAATTGTTCGATTACGGGCTTAACTTCGTGCGGCTGCAGCTCTTTACGATACCCGGTTTTTCGTCGCCAGCGCCGCTCGGCGGGGTGCAGCGCGCGGTGGTAGTTAATCTCGATCCGAAGGCTTTGTACGCCGACGATCTTTCGCCGGTTGACGTCGGCAACGCGCTCGCCACCACCAACGTGGTGATCCCGTCGGGCACGGCGCGGATGGGGAACTACGAGTACAACATCGATCTCAACATGAGTCCGTCGAAGGTCGCGGACTTCAACCGGCTGCCGATCCGTTTCATCAACGGTGCGCCGATCTTCCTGGGCGACGTGGCGCCGGTAAGCGACACGCATCAGCCGCAAACCAACGTGGTGCGCGTTGATGGGCGTCCGGGAACTTTCCTGCTGGTGATCAAGCATGCGGCAGCGTCCACGTTGAGCGTGGTTGACGCGGTGCGCGCGCGCATTCCGGACATCATGGCGGTAGCGCCGCACGGGATGAAAATCTCGCTGACGTTCGACCAGTCGTCATTTGTGCGGGCGGCGCTGTGGGAGGTCGTGCGCGAGGCGGTGACGGCGGCGGCGCTGGTGGCGGTGATGGTGCTGATCTTCGTCGGATCGCCGCGCAGCATGTTCATCGTGATCACTTCGATCCCGCTGTCAATTCTGACTTCGATCGTTGCGTTGAAGCTGTCCGGACAGACCATCAATACGATGACGCTGGGCGGAATCGCGCTGGCGGTTGGAATGCTGGTTGATGACGCGACGGTCGAAATCGAAAACATCCATCGCAATCATGCGATGCATAAGCCGCTGCTCGCGGCGATCCTGGACGGGGCCTCGCAGATCGCGACGCCGACGTTGGTGGGCACGCTGTCGATTTGTATCGTGTTCTTTCCGGTGGTGCTGTTGACCGGCGTCGCCCGCTTCCTGTTCACGCCGCTAGCGCTGGCGGTGGTGTATGCGATGCTCACGTCGTACCTGCTCTCGCGCACGCTGGTGCCGACGATGGCGTCGTACCTGTTGCCGGAGAACCACGAGGAAAATCCGGGCACCGGGCTGTGGGGAGGATTCCTGCGTCACTTCGAGGCGGGCTTCGAGCGGGTACGCAGCGGCTATGCGGTGGCGCTCGGAACCTTCATTGCGCATCGGGCGATCTGTCTGGCGGCGGTGGCGCTGCTTATCGTCGGAACGCTGCCGCTGCTCTGGGTGGTAGGCGAGGATTTTTTTCCGACGGTTGACGCGGGCCTGATGAAGCTGCACGTAAGGGCGCCGACCGGAACGCGAATCGAGCGGACCGAATTGCTGACTGACGATATCGAGCGATCGATCCGGCAGATCATTCCGGCGGGCGAGCTACAGGGAATCAGCGATAATATCGACCTGCCGATTTCGTACGATCTCGCGTTCTACCCGACCGACAATATCGGGCCGCAGGATGCGGAGATCCTCATCCAGCTAAGCCCGAAGCATCGTCCAACGAGCCTTTACGAGCAACGCATCCGGCAGATGCTGCACACGGACTACCCATACGTCGTGGGCTATTTCCAGGCGGCGGATATCGTGAACGAGGTGCTTAATTTCGGACTGCCGTCGGCGATCGACGTGCAGATCTCGGGCAACGATCTGAACTCCGACTACCAGATTGCGTCGCGACTGCAGTCGATGATGGCGACCATCCCGGGCGTGGCCGATTCGCGCATCGCGGAGCCGCTCGACTACCCGGCCTTCAAGATCGACGTCGATCGCAACAAGGCGCTCCAACTGGGCATCACGCAGCAGCAGGTCGCGTCGGGGCTGCTCTCATCGTTGAGCGGCAACAGCCTGATTTCGCCCAATTACTGGCTCGATCCGGTAAACGGCGTCAACTACAACGTAGTGACCCAGGCGCCGATCGAGACGACTCAGTCGGTGGCGCAGATCGCGAACATTTCGTTGACCAACGGAACCGCGGCAAGTTCGAGCAGCGCGCCGACGGGCAACGGCGCTACGCCTCAGACGGCGCAATTTCTCGGCAACGTCGCGACGATAAGGCATACCAATGATCCCGCGGTAATCGCTCATTACACGGTGCAGCGAGTTATGGACGTCGATTGCGGCGTGCAGGGTCGCGACCTGGGCGGTACGGCGTCCGCGGTGCAGCGCGTGATCAACAAATTGGGGACGCTGCCTAAAGGCACCAAGGTGATCATCCGCGGCCAGAGCGCGGCGATGAACGCGTCGTTCATAACGATGGGATTGGGGCTCATCCTGGCGATCGTGCTGGTCTATCTGCTGATGGTCGCGAATTTTCAGTCGTGGCTGGAACCGTTCATCATCATGATGGCGATTCCAGGCGCGCTGGCCGGGGTGCTCTGGATGCTGGTGTTGACCGGCACCACGATCAACGTCGAGTCCTTGATGGGCGCGATCATGGCGGTGGGCGTCGGCGTGGCGAACGGCAACCTGCTCATCACGTTCGCGAATGAGATGCGCGAGGAAGGCATGGGTCCGGCTGAAGCGGCGATCGAGGCGGGATCGATCCGCTTTCGCCCGATTATCATGACGGCGCTGGCGATGATCCTGGGGATGCTGCCGATGGCGCTCGCGCTGGGGTCGGGATCGGAGCAGAACGCGCCATTGGGCCGGGCGGTAATCGGCGGGCTGTTCGCGGCGACATTGATGACGCTGTTCACAGTGCCGGCGGTCTATTCGATTTTCAGTCGCAAGCTGATCGGCAAACATCAGCGCGATGCGCGGATCAACGCTGTTTCGATGCCCGGAGCGTGATTGAAGGAGACTCCGTGGTGGAAGCGCAAGAGCAACCGAAAACCAAGCCGAGCGGGATTTTCTGGCTGGGCTGGATCATAGCGATCGTCGTCATCTTCTGCGCTTCGGCGGGTTTCGTCTTTGCGCGGCAGGAACTACTCGCGCATCAGACGGACGATCTTGAGAAGAATGTCGCGCAGGGCCCTCGCGTACTGGTGGTGCCGGTGATGAGCGCGAACACTCCGCGATCGATTCAGCTACCCGCCAGCGTGCACGGTTACATCGAGACGCCGGTTTACGCCAAGGTCGCGGGCTACATGAAGAGCATTGCGGTGGACAAGGGCGACCACGTTCGCAAGGGCGAGGTAATTGCCATTATCGATTCACCGGAAACTGACAAGCAGGTGGCGGACGCGCTCGCGAATTATCGGCTGCAGCTCGTGACCGACAAGCGCGATCGCTATCTGCTGAAGAATCAGGTCATCGCTCAGCAGGACGAGGACACGCAGCATGCGGCGATGCTGCAAGCAAAGGCGACCTACCAGCAACAACTGGCACTTCAGCGTTACGAGATTGTCACGGCACCCTTCGACGGGATCATCAGCGCGCGCTACGTCGATCCGGGCACCCTCATACCTGAATCAACCACGCCAACGACGGGCAATCCAATCGTTGCGATGGCGACGCTTTCACCACTGCGGATTTACGCGTACGTCCCGCAAAGTGTCGCGAGCTACGTCAGCGATGGTGATTCGGCAACGATCACGTTGAGCCAATTCCCGGGGCGCAAATTCGAGGGCAGCGTCACGCGTCATCCCGAGGCGCTGGATCAGAATACGCGCACGATGCTGGTGGAGGTTGACCTGCCCAATCAGGACCAGGCGCTGCTGCCCGGAATGTACGCAAACGTCAACATAACGGCACACGCGCCGACCGGCGGAATTCTGGTGCCCGACGACGCTCTGGTCTTTCGCGATAACAAAATTTACCTGCCGCTGGTGCGCAATGAGCATGTGCATCTGGCCGAGGTAACATTAGGCCGCGACGACGGTTACCGGGTTGAGGTGACGGGCGACGTCCAGCCGGGTGACATGGTGGCGATGAATCTCAGCCAGGCCGCTCGCGACAACGAATTGGTGCAGCCGGTGCAATCCCCGGGTAGTTGAGCGAAAAGATCGTCCCTGCACCCCAAAAATCGGTCAGTTGAAGTGGGGCAGGATCGCCTTGCCGTAGAGTTCGATCTGCGACATCACTTGCTCCGGCGGACAGGCGGGCCGCAGCACGAACTTGACGCATCCGGCCTCGACGAAACGATGCAGCTTCTCGATGCATTCCGCAGCGGAGCCGACGATGCTGCGCGCCGCGATGTCCTCGGGCGGCATCGGCAGGCCTCGTAACGACGGCGCGACTGTTCGCCACGCCGCCTCGCGATCCTCGTCGATGTGCGCGAGCAGCAGCACGCCCGACTCGCGCGGATTGATGGGCCGGCCCGCCTGCTCGCCAAACTCCATCAGCTTCGACATGTCGCGCTTGAATTCCTCGGGACTAGTCAGCGCCGGGAACCATCCGTCGCCGAGGCGCACGACGCGTTTGAGAATCGCGTCGCTCTTGCCGCCGATCCAGATATCGAGCGGGCCTTTGCGCGGCTTGGGTTCGATCGTCACATCGTCGAAGTTGTAGAACTGGCCGTGATGGGTCACGTGCGATTCGGTCCATAGGCGCCGCAGAATCGTAATCCCTTCATCGAGCCTTTTGCCGCGCTCTTCGGACGGCACTCCACTGGCAGCGAGGTCGCGCAGGTCGCTGCCGCTTCCGACCGCCATGATCATCCGGCCGCCGGAGAGATAGTCGAGCGTCGCGTAAGTTTTTGCGACATGCACCGGATGCCGTGCGGGCAGCGTCAGGACGCTCGGTCCCATCTTAATGCGGCGGGTGCGCCCGGCGATCATCGCGAAGAGGCAGGTGATATCGAGCGTCGGGTTGCGCGTTACGATGTGGTCGGAGAGCCAGAGCGAATCGAGGCCGATCGCCTCGGAGGCTTCCGCGTATTCGCAGAGCAACCCCGGCTCGGGCAGTCCATGACGCCATTGGCCGAAACCGATTCCTATTTTGACGCCGCTCATAATAATCCTTGCCGACCGTTGCGAGCGTTAACGATTTTTCTGTCTTTCCCGGTCCTTTTTGATTATCAGTAGATGCTCCTGTGTGCGAGCTTACATTACGCAAGTAAGCTGCGCTGGCCCGGCTACCGGCCATGAGTGTTCAGCCACCTGAGAGAGCAGTGCGTTCGCGAAACATCTGAAGGTCAGGAGGACCACATGGATATCGGACTGATGCACGTTACGCCTTACAGCAAGGCCGATCCCGCCAAGGTCGCGAAGCGCGCCGAAGAGTTGGGCTTCGAGTCCTACTGGGTCGGAGATCACACAATTGTTCCGGTGGAATCGAGCACGCCCTATCCCGGCGCGAAGCACGATGGCCGCGAACCCTACTATGTATCGGAGCTGCCCGATCCTTTGCTGGCCCTGGCGCGCGCGGGAGCGACTACCACCCGCATCAAACTTGGCACCGGTATCACCCTGGTTCCCGAGCGCAATCCGATTCTGACCGCCAAGCAGGTGGCTACGCTTGACGATGGTTGCGGCGGGCGCTTTCTGTTCGGCATCGGGGCGGGTTGGAATCGCGAAGAGTCCACGATTCTAGGCGGCGACTTCGACCATCGATGGAGCCAGGTCAAGGACTACATTGCGGCCATGAAGGTTTTGTGGCGGGACGAAATTTCCGAGTATCACGGTAAATACGTCGATTTTCCTCCAGTGCGCTGCCTTCCGAAGCCGGCTCGCAAACCTCATCCGCCGATTTTGATCGGCAGCGTCAGTAGTGCTCACGCCTTGAAGCGCGTGGTCGAGTGGGGCGACGGCTGGATGCCAGTGGTCAGCACCGTCGATCAATTCGCAGAGGGCGTCGCCTCGGTAAAGAAAATGGCTAAGGCGGCCGGCCGCGACCCGGACCGTTTCGATTTCACGGTGTTCGCACTCGAACGCCAGTGGCGTTCGAAGCCTGAGATACAGGCACTCCAGCAGGTTGGCGCGAATCGGGTCGTGCTTTGGATCCTCGGCGCAGATCTGAAGAGCATCCTTGAAGAGCTGGAGGATCTAGCGAAGAAGGTTCTCGGCTAACCGCTACAGCCGGTACCTTCGAGGTTTGCGCATCCGTGATGGACGTGTGAATAGGTACTACGTCACGCCCGTTCCGGACGGATCGAGCAGCGTAACCGCGCAGGCCGTCATCGATACGAACAGGTTCGCGGTGAGTCGGCTCGGAGCAATTACAAAGGAGAACTGATCATGGCTGGATTACTGCAAGGAAAAGTAGCGCTGGTAACGGGGGGCGGCTCGGGCATCGGGCGCGCGACCTCGCTGCGGCTCGCGAAGGAGGGGGCGAAGATCATGATCGCCGACTACGTTCCCGAGGGCGCGGAACGTACCGTAAAGATGATCAAGGAAGGCGGTGGCGAAGCGAGTTGTGTCGCCGCCGATGTCTCTTTCGCCAAGCAGGTCGAAATGATTGTCGATCAGACCGTCAAGACCTATGGGCGCATCGATTGCGCCTTCAACAATGCCGGCATCGAGGGCAAATTCTCTGACACCATTCTCTGCACCGAGGAGAACTTCGACCGCGTGATCGCGATCGATCTCAAAGCCGTGTGGCTGTGCATGAAGTACGAGATTCCGCAGATGCTCAAACAGGGCGGGGGCAGCATCGTGAACACTGCGTCGATCGCAGGTCTAGTCGGCTTCAACGGGATACCCGCCTATGTTGCGGCCAAGCACGGCGTCGTCGGTTTGACGCGCACTGCGGCGCTCGAATTCGCGCAGAAAAACATCCGGGTGAATTGCGTATGCCCTGGTGTGATTCGCACTCCGATGGTCGAGCGCGCCATCGACGGCGGTGGATTCACCGAAGCGGATGTGACAGCCGCGGAACCGATCGGCCGCCTCGGCAAACCTGAAGAAATCGCCGAAGGTGTGCTATGGCTGTTGTCCGACGCGTCGTCGTTCGTCACCGGCCATCCGCTTACTATCGATGGCGGCTGGGTCGCTCACTGAGCTTTGCCCTTCCGGCACGAGACGGGCGCGTGCGAGGCGCGCTCGGCCTCGCGCCTCATCAGAACCAATAGAATCAAGTCTGTTCCATAGGGCAGGAATTGCGCAGCGCTCTCGATTCGATGCCATTTATCACGCCGATGGAGCGCCCCGGGCAATCGCGATGCCGCGTTCCCTGGATAACTGCCGATCTTGTCATTCGCAACGTGCACAGGTGGATGCCGATACTCTCCCGGCACCCCAAGGCTTTGCGCTAACCTGTTCAGGGTCAATCAAGAAAGATAGCGGCCGATAAAGGCGACCGCGCTCCCCACGCCGTCCTCCAATTGGATCTTTCCGGCGAGACGAAGCGCGCGTTCACGAATGGCGGGTTCGCCCACCGCGGCGGCAATGGCAGATCCTAAGGCCTCAGCTGTCAGTTCCGAACGAGGCACCCACCTCGGTGCTACTCCGAGTCGATTGGTTGTTCTCGCCCAGAAGAACTGATCGGCGAAAAACGGAACGGCTACGGAAGGAACTCCGGCATTAAGAGCTGCGGCGGTGACGCCCGCGCCGCCATGATGCACAACCGCTGCGGTCCGCGGAAATAACCATCGATGATCGACTGCGTCCGCAACAAATATCGAGTCGGAGCTAGCTTTTGCCTTGAGTCCGCTCCAGCCACTGAGAATAATTCCACGGCATCCGACCCGCTTCAAAGCTTCGGTCACCGTCTCGGCGGTACGTTCAGGCTCCCGATCAACCATGCTGCCAAAACCAACGCACACCGGCGGCGGTCCTGCCTCCAGAAAGTCTATTAACGGACCGGGGGGCTGCCATTCCGAAATGCTGGGCGGAAACCAGTAGCCTGTTACATGGGTCCAGCTTTTCCACTGCCCAGGCCTTGGCAATACCGCGGGGCTGTAGCAATAGAGCATCGGCCCCTCTTCCTTTTGGATGCTTCTGAATGGTTCGACGGAATTTCTCGGGGGAAGGCTAAAAACGTCGCGACGCATACGATTCACGAGACGGCGCATCAACGTCGAACAACAAAGATGAAACGCGCGGTGAGATAGCCAATTGGAGGCGCCATTGGCAAAGTTCAAGGGTACAAATGCGTTGGCTATCGTTCGCGTTGGCGTGACCGGCATTGGAAATGCGGGAATGTGCCTGGCTCCCAGGCTCTCGGCGACATGAGGAGCGACGAGACTCGCTAAATTCGACGAAATGATCAGGTCGGTGCCTTTCGACTCGCGTAATGCATGAGCGGCGTAACGAGGCAGATTCCGCTGCATTATTTTCAGCGAAGAGGTGACCAGTTTGAGTGGATTCGAACTGCTCGAGAGCCAATCCTGACCAATGCTGCTGGAGAGTAAAGCTTCAGGATCCTCGTCAATTGCTCGGAAATCGGCAACGCGATTGCGCGCGGTTTCCTCAAACTTTTTTGCAGCGACGAAAGTAACTTGATATCCCGCCGACTCCAATCCCGCCGCCAGAGCGAAATAAGGCAACACGTCACCAACGGAGCCAAAGGCGAGTACCGTGATCTTGCGTAGTGCCATCGATTGTTATTTCTCTGCTCAAGCTTGAGTCAATGCAGACTGAAACTGACTATTCCCTAACTACTTATATTGCCTAAAGGTCTCATCCGCTGGAAGACGGTTAAAAGAATTAACAACATCTTAGTCAACGTGTTTTCCGGAGAGACGAAATACTGATTTGGAATCCCTTAGTAATGGTGCCATGTCTCATTCATCGCGGCGTGAGATGATGTCGAACCTGGAACCGCATGGGGCCGCTGGGACATTCAGCCATGAGAGCGCCCGCACGGACGAGAGCGGATTACCACGTTGAGATCACGCGCGGGCATGGGCGAATCGACATCGCCTCGAGCCTCACCTGCGAGGTTGCTCCGACGGCAAATAGCGCATAAATCTTTGGTTTCGTTACGCGGAGAGGTGGCCGAGTGGTCGAAGGCACCAGATTGCTAATCTGGCGTACTGGGTAACCGGTACCGAGGGTTCGAATCCCTCCCTCTCCGCCACCGACCCCGCCTCTGCCGATTCTCCTCTAAAATCGTTCAGTTAAGCGCGTTTACGGGCTTTGCGCGTGGGTGAAGTGGACCGGAGAAACGGTTGGCGATCGTCGATTGAGCGAATTAGTAAAATTCTCTCGATTGGCTTCGTTGGCGGTGGGTTGCTGCGGTGCAACATCAATCCTCTGCTCGTGACGCCGCTCGCTTCGATATTCAACTTGCACGAACGTGCGCGCTGGTGGTGCGATACCGATCGCATTCTAGGAATAATGGCCTGGCGCATCTGGTCCATCCCCCGCTCGTCGAGCCAGACGATAGCCGGACGGACCGGCTCACCGTGCTCGCCAAAGAGGCCGAAGGTCTCGCGCTGGTTCGAGATCGCCACGCCCGCGATGCGCGCAGGCTCGACCTTTGCCGTGAGCTCGCGCAGCGCCAGAGATGTCGAGCACCATCAGTCTTCGGGATCTTGTTCGAAATAGCGCGGGTGAGCTGGGCGAGCGGGATTGCGGCACGCCCTTCAGCCACAGGCGCGCCGGTCCGATCCCACGCAATCGCCTTGGTGGCTGTGGTCGCGGAATCGATTCCGATGACAAGGTCGCGCGCCATACAAGGGCTCAGCAACAGTCTAAACTTGAATCAAATTGAAGACGTGAAAACGCATGCTCATCGCCATGGCCGTTAAAGTAGCTATCAGCCGTGCGGTCGTCTCCGGCGCCTGATAGACATGCCGAGTAACTGAATCTTCCTTCTTTCGGGAAGTCCTAGTAAGTTCACTGTATATCGACGGGCTCGGAGCTGGCGACTTTAAGTTTCCAGTTGGAAATCTCAGTGTATTTATTCACGTCCAATTCGTTCGTGAACTTGACCAGTCTCGCCGTGTCCGGGCCATGACCGTCCTGGGCGCGCTGGCGCAGATAGTACGGAGGAATGCTTTGATAGTACAAAGTGGCCTGGACCTTTGCCGCGTTCGTAAGTTGTCCCGTGAGCGGTAGCTGATAACGGACCATGCTGCAGCCGCATCCATTTTGATAGCTCGGGTCAGCGCCGGTGCCCACCGGAGCAGTGATATCGGCGTTTGGCCCGCTGGAAGACCTGCCCTGAGGCTGAATTCGATTGTCCTTAACCTTATCGTCGAGACTGAGAAAACTGGTGGTCAGTTGTCCCTGGGGATCAAGTATCATCTCCTCGTAGATCTCTACCTGTTGGTCGCTCGTAATCGGATTGCCAGTCCAGAAGTGCGGTTGATAGGTCTGCTGCTTCGAGCTGAAGAATTCGGTAGGCAGCGAGTTGCCGGCAGTGTCAGTAATCACGCCGTCAGCGTTGGTGCCACCAGATTCCCACAGGACATTGCCTTGAGCATCGAGCACCTGGAAATCCAGGAAGGCGCGGCGAAAACTCACTCCCGAAGGGAGGTTGTGACCCGCCAGATTCTGGATGCGAACGTCTGCCTGAAGCTGTCCGCCACTGTTGGTTGCGGAAACACTCACTTGGGCGGTTGACGTTTGCGCCTCAGTGACCGCTCCATCAACCGCATTTTTCTGGCCGTTATATGCGCCCCGCAAGGGGTCGGGTAACAACCCATCTGTCGCGTACAGTCCCAGGTCGGTCCGAAATTGATCGAACATCTCTAGCGCGAACAGGTTGATGCCAAGAAGTTGATGACGCGCATAGAATGTCCGGGGTTGGAGAATCAATTGGTCAGGCGGCAAAGTTGTAGGTGTGCCAGTCTCGGGTACCACCGGGAACGTGCTGTCCTCGATGTTAGCGACCTGGAACTCCAGCTTTGTACCCTTGAAATTGTCAGGCATATGGCAGTTCTGGCACGTCTGGTTTTGGTTTCCAAAGGAGCTGTTGAGCCACTCGAAGTAGGTAGTCTGCTCGAAGTCGGTCTTGGGAGCGCCACCCTCCATAACCTGATTGCCCTTGGCGTCGTAGACCGGGAGCACGATCGTGTGACAAGAGGCGCACAGTTTTGCCTGCCCGACCTGAGTTCCAAATACCGGTAGTATTCCCACCGAGTTTACCATCGGCACCCGAATTACATTGTCGCCAACCTTCACGTCGGAATCGCCGGACGGATAGGGACCATAGACTTCGTTGGCGGGGCCAAGGAGAAACTTCCCGGTGTAGGTTGAGGGAGCGTCGAGGTCTTGGTTGGCCATGCCATGGCATACTGCGCAGGAGACACCGTCGCGCGCCAATGCGGCATATCGTGAATTCGGATCGTTCAATTGAGCGCGTGTGAATTGTGTGAAGGGTGCATTTCCCTTGTCGAGATGGTACTGGCGTTGTCCCATCACTCCGTGGCAGCCAAGACATGTATCCTGAATGAACCCGGGAGGGTTGAACTTGCCTCTGAGATTGGAATGTACGGTCGATTCGGTATCCAATTGGGCGAAGAAGATAGGATCGCGGCCCGCCAGTCCCATCATCGAATAGCGCCATTCGCCATACGTTGACAGGTTGACCGGAGTCGATGCTCCGGGTGGCGTATAAAGCATGTGGGTGGGCATTGGGGTGTTATCGGTAGCGTCGTGGCAACTGGCGCATTGATTCGAAGTTACGAACCGCGAAGGCCCCCCCACCTTGGCAGGTTTCGAGGCAACCAAATCCGCTGACTCGGGCACCATACAGGGTATCCTGCCGTTCGAGGCAGGGAGCACTCTCACGTTGGCGAATACCGAACCCGGTAGCTGGCCGGTGAATCCGGGGACCGGATTGAGAGGGGCTGGCGTTTGGATCGGTGGAAAGAAGAGTGGAAGCGTCGCGGTCACGTTCCCCAGGGTCGCCGGGGTCACGAACATCGGGGTGGAGAAGGTTCCGGCTCCAGGGTTGCCTGAGCCTGACGAGGAGCCTGAGATTGCCGAGGCGTGGCAGCCTATGCAGTTGATACTAGTCGGTCCATTAACGGAAAACTGCGGTTCGGCGCAGCCATTCGTCGTGGAGGACGCAGTAATGGAAGCCGCGGATGCGCTGCCTGTGACTTCGGTTCCAACGACCTCCCAATCCCAGCCGTCCCACCAAAGGCTCGAATCCTTTATCATCCCGCTCCAGAAGAGAATCGGAGAAT